>Ga0209425_10005926_pt1 | contig 11848 bp, 10 predicted proteins | sample COG_05_FD_184749 | JGI IMG/M metagenome (GOLD analysis project Ga0209425, IMG submission 184749) | Pelagic Microbial community sample from North Sea - COGITO 998_met_05 (SPAdes) (version 2) | ecosystem: Environmental > Aquatic > Marine > Neritic zone/Coastal water | place: Helgoland, sampling... | reverse complement strand
TTCTGACGATTTTGCCGCTTTTGCGTTGATGTGTTGCAGTCAGTTCCGTCGTTTGCTGATAAGAACTCTCACAAAGCCTTTTTTATTGCTTCTAGTTTTGGTTGAATGCCTGGAGTATATTCAATTTAGTCAGTTGCTTGCTGCTCGGCATACATTGGATTAAGAGCGAACATAATTACTGGAGAACTGAATGGCACGTCGCAAATTAGTATATGAAGGTAAGGCTAAGATACTTTATGAAGGTCCGGAGCCGAGTACTCTTGTACAATATTTCAAAGATGACGCGACTGCATTTAACGCGAAGAAAAAAGATGTAATCGAAGGCAAGGGTGTTTTAAATAATCGCTTATCAGAGTTTTTTATGACTGGATTGAATACAGTGGGGGTGCCTACCCATTTTATTAAAAGAATTAATATGCGTGAACAGTTGATTCGAGCCGTTGAGATAATACCATTAGAGGTCATTGTCCGAAACTTTGCCGCTGGTACTTTGGCCAAGCGTTTAGGGCTTGAAGAGGGGGCGGCTCTGCCGCGTCCAATCGTAGAATTTTGTTTAAAAGACGATGCTTTGGGTGATCCCTTAGTTTCAGAGGAGCACATTATCGCTTTTAATTGGGCTAGTCAGCAAGATTTGGATGATATGCTGGCATTGGCTTTAAGGGTAAACGACTTTTTGTCTGGCGTTATGTATGGAGTTGGAATTCGTGTTGCAGACTTTAAAATCGAAATAGGTCGTGTTTTTGATGGTGATTACCAACGGTTAATTGTGGCGGATGAAATAAGTCCAGATAGCTGTCGATTCTGGGATTTAAAAACGGGCGAAAAGTTGGATAAGGATGTATTTCGCCAAGAACTCGGCAGTTTGACTGATGCCTATACCGAAGTTGCCCAAAGGCTTGGTGTCATGCCAAAAAACGCTACGCCGGTAAATAAACCAACGCTTGTAAATTAAATAGAAGGATGTGGCTATGAAAGTAGCGGTCACTGTTATGCTAAAAAATGGGGTTTTAGATCCTCAAGGTGAAGCTGTGAGATCTGCTCTTTTGGGGTTGGGGTTTTTTGATGTTAAAGGCGTTCGCCAAGGAAAAGTTATTGAGCTGGATCTAGCTGACGGAACTGACCTTAATGAAGTTGATGAAATGTGTAAGCAGCTTTTGGTAAATTCGGTTATTGAAAGCTATACTGTGGAAAGTGTCTAATGAGAGCTGCCGTAATCGTTTTCCCAGGATCAAACTGTGATCGAGATTTGGTTGTGGCGCTGCGTGATACTGGTGCTGACGTATCTATTATTTGGCACAAAGAAACAGAAATTCCAACAAACTTCGACTTAATTGCAATCCCAGGTGGATTTTCTTTTGGAGATTATTTGCGCTGTGGTGCAATTGCTGCCAGGTCGCCAATATGCGAGGCAGTTTTAAAACATGCCAACAATGGTGGGTATGTTTTGGGTATTTGCAATGGGTTCCAGATACTAATCGAAATGGGTTTGATTCCAGGCGCATTAATGCGGAACTCAGGTTTAAAGTTTTTGTGCAAAACTCCTGAACTTAAAGTAGAAACAAACGATAGCGCTTTTACAGCAAATTATTTAAAATTTGAAAAAATTAAAATACCCATTGCCCACCATGATGGAAATTATTTTCTATCAGAAAAACAGCTTGGGGTCTTGCGTGATGAAGATCGGGTGGCTTTCACTTATCTTAACGATTTAAATGGATCTGTTGATGGTATTGCGGGTGTGTTATCATCTAATCGCCGTATTTTAGGTATGATGCCTCATCCAGAACGTGCCATGAATTTGGTGACGGGGTCTTCTGATGGGCAGGCGTTTTTCCGCGCGTTAGTAGAGTTAACTGGCGCTGCTTAGCTAGCGCCGCTTGTATAGGGCGCTTTCCCACCTTAAATTACATAATATGGTTACATTATCAGAAAACGCTGAAGATAATTTACCAAGGGTCGTCAACCTTTCCTGGCGAGTTCGTTTGGCTTTGCTGACAATCTTTCTATTGGCCGTTGGAACTGTTTATATCACTAATCAATTTCTTACCGCGAGGTTCACTCAAACAACCTTGCAGCGCGCGCAGCTGCGTCTAGCATTATATTCTGGGAATTTGGTTAGTGAGCTTCAAAAAAACTCTATTGTCCCAAGCTTACTTGGAAGTGACGCTAAACTGATTGGTGCTTTGACATCCAAAGATTATCAAAGGACAAGTCAACGTCTGTTATCTTTTGTGGATGAAATAGGTGCTGCAGCAATCCTGCTATTAAATTCTGATGGACGCGTTGTGGCGGCGACCAATAGAAATAGATTGGGAGAAAACCACCTTGATTTGCCACACTTCGTCGAAGCAGCAAGGTCCAGAAAAACAGTATTTACGACATATAAAAAAAATACTGGGGGATTTGATTTTGCCTATTCTAGAAAAATGATGATCAATAACAAAGTTCTGGGTTTCATTGTGGTTGAAGTGGATTTGCGCAAATTTCAGTCAGCTTGGGCGGGTATATCGGATGCAGTAATAGTTTCGCGGTCTGGTGGCCCTATATTGCTAGCGACTGAGAAGTCTTGGGTCGGGCTTTTGGAGCAGGAAGCTCTTTCTTTCCGATCTGCGCCTAGTGCAATACAACGGGCTGTACAGGCTACCCAAGATTGGACTGCTCTTGCAGCTGATGCCTATTTAAAGGGCAAAGCGGTAATGCGTCAGGAACTAAGACTTCCTTTTAGAGACTGGGATATTGTTCTTTATACAACTTATGGCGGCATCCGACAAAAAGTGAATAGTGTGTTGGCACTTGAAATTATGGGTTTTTCGATTTTTTTAGCCCTATCGTTCTATCAACTTTCACGACAAACTTTGACTCGAGCTCTATTTTTTCAGAATGAATCCGACCAGCTAAGGCAATTGAACATCCTCCTGCAACGTGAGATTTCAGAACGTCAAAAAGTAGAAAAAAGTTTGCAAGTTGCGGAGCAGACTTTGGCGCAATCTTCCAAACTGGCGGCATTAGGAGAAATGTCTGCGGCGGTTAGTCATGAACTTAACCAGCCGCTTGCTGCGATGAAAACATACTTGGCTGGTGCTAAGCTTTTATTGCAACGCAAACGACCTGACGAAGCTTTAAGTTCTTTCCAAAGAATTGATGACTTAATTGGCAGAATGAGTGCAATTACGCAGCAATTGAAGTCGTATGCTCGTAAGGCAGGAGAAGATTTCGTGCCTGTTGATGTGCGGTCAGCCTTGAACAGTGCTCTTGCGATTATGGAGCCGCAATTAAAGTCCAGACAAATTTCATTGTCAAAAACGCTTCCACGAGATGCCCCAATGATTTTTGGGGATCAATTGAGACTTGAACAAGTAATTGTAAATTTACTGCGCAATGCCTTGGACGCGACCTCTTCCATTGCGTCACCAGAGATAGAAATATTATTGATTGCTGGAGAGAGTATTATCTTGACAGTTCGTGATAATGGAGAAGGAATATCTGATCTTGACGAATTATTTGAACCCTTTTTTACTACAAAAAAGCCTGGTGATGGCGTCGGGCTCGGATTGGCTATTTCTTCAGGTATAGTGACTGACCTGGGTGGTAGACTTGTAGCCCGGAATTGTGAAGGTGCAGGCGCAGTCTTTGAATTGATATTGCCAATTTTAAGCAACAATCAGAATGGTGGCTAAAATGACAAAAGTCATAAAAATTATAATAATAGATGATGAAAAAGACATGCGCCAGTCTATTAGTCAGTGGTTATCATTGTCCGGTTTTGAGACCGAAACTTTTGCTGATGCAGGTGATGCACTAAAGGGTCTAAATCATGATTATCCTGGTGTTATAGTTACAGATATTAGGATGCCTAGCATGGATGGAATGCAATTTCTAAAAAAGGTTAAGGGAATAGATAGTAGCTTACCAATTATAATGATTACAGGACATGGAGATGTTCCAATGGCGGTAGAAGCTATGCGTCTTGGTGCCTTTGACTTTCTAGAAAAACCATTCAATCCAGACGCTATGATTGTGTCGGTCAAGAAAGCCACCGCTAGCAGAAGGCTTGTATTGGACAATAGACAGCTAAGACACGAACTGTCCTCTGGTAAAACTATTATGGAAAAACTCGTTGGAGCTAGCGTAGTTATGGAGCGTTTGAGGGAAGACATTCTGGATCTAGGGCAGTCGGATGGGCATGTTCTTATTGAAGGAGAGACTGGGACAGGAAAGTCTCTAGTGGCTCATGCACTTCACGCAGTTTCGGCTCGTGCTAAGAAAAAGTTTGTCATATTCTCGTGTGCAGGAGAGGAGGAAGCTACAGTCCTTCGAAGATTATTTGGACCGGCTGGAGTGGAAGATAAAATTCCATTAATTGAAGCCGCTCGTGGTGGGACTTTGGTTTTGGAAGATGTGGAGCTGCTGAGCATGCAGGTTCAATCTCGGTTACTGAAGGCCATTAATATGCAGGGTGATCCTTCAGAGACACGCATTATCGCGATATCAAATCTTCAAGAGCAAGAAAAAATATGTCAAGATGTACTTAGACCCGACCTTTATTATCGGCTGGCTAAATTGCGTATAGAATTGTCACCTTTAAGGAGGCGTGGAGAGGACATTTTAACACTCTTCACACAATATGCTGAACGGTTTTCTGAAGACTATGGTTGTGAATCGCCGGTTGTTTCTGCGCAAGAGGCGGCACAGTTGTTGCAGGCGCCTTGGCCTGGAAATGTAAGGCAGTTGATAAGCGTAGCAGAACGAACCGTCTTACAAAGCAGGCGGGGTGGAGGCACTATCGCTTCATTGTTAATGGCAGAAAGTGATGCTGATCGTCCAGCAATTACTATTGAAGGCAAACCGCTAAAAGAGTACGTTGAAGCTTTCGAGCGCATGTTGATAGATAATGCGATGAGACGTAACCGAGGTTCCATAAGTAACGTTATGGAGGAGCTTTGCTTGCCACGTCGAACGTTAAATGAAAAAATGGCAAAATATAGTTTATCTCGAGCCAATTACCTAAGTTAGAAATATGAACTAATCACATTCTATTAAAATCGGTTTAATTGCTTCATCGCTAAACTACAGTGAATTTTACCCATTGTAATTCAGACCCATTACCAATTAGTGTGTTTTTAGTTATTTGATTGTAGATACAACAGATGAACATGGTTTTTTTCGCAACTGCTAGTCCCATAAAAAGGCTCAGGGCGACGGAAAGTGGCTTTTAGTGGCCAATTCAAAGTACTTTTTTTGCCACTAAGACGTGGAAAAAAGAGTTTAGTAATGGGCAGTTTAACTACTGTTGGAGATAGAAACGCGGTGACACAGGTTAACACCAACGCATTGGATGAAGGCAGGCCACTGAGCCGCCCCCAGGCTGTGTGTATCGCCCTTAATAGACATCACACTGGCGCGTATCCTACGTTTGGATATGTGTTAAGTGATGCAAGTGGATATAATGGCAAAAAAGATGCTTATAGACGCTACACACGCGGAAGAAACGCGAGTGGTAGTGGTAGATGGAAATAAAGTTGAAGAATTTGACTTTGAGTCTCAAAATAGGCGGCAATTAGCCGGCAACATATATTTAGCGAAAGTAACGAGAGTTGAACCATCGTTACAGGCTGCTTTTGTGGATTATGGCGGCAACCGCCATGGCTTTCTTGCATTTTCAGAAATACACTCGGATTACTACCAGATACCAATATCTGACCGTGAATCTCTTAAAGCTGAAGAGAAAGCTTATGGAGAGTTTTTAGCTGCGGAAGCTGAGCGGGAAGAACAGAAGCCCAAACAAAATCGTAGTAGCCCTGCTAAGTCAGCAACTAAGGCGAATATTGATCCAATTGAAACTGGTGATATTTCTCCTTCAGATGAGATAAAAACTCTTGGGTCGGAAGAACTTGTTGGGGGTGTAAACAGTGACGATAGTATCACCCAAAACGCAAGCGATCAGGACCCTGGTAATAAAAATATCGAACTAAATAATAGTGACCAAGAAAATCAAAACGTCGTTATAACTAGTGTTGAAAACCCAATTCAAACTACAGACAGCAATGTTGATGATGAAGTACCAGAAAATGACGGTATTGAATCTGTAGCGCAAGAAGATGATAGCGACGATCTACGACCGGTTCGAAAGCCCAGACCTAGGCGCTATAAGATCCAAGAAGTTGTTAAAGTCCGCCAGGTTATGTTGATACAGGTTGTGAAAGAAGAGCGGGGCAACAAAGGGGCTGCTCTGACTACGTATCTCTCTCTGGCTGGTCGATATTGCGTTTTAATGCCTAATACAGCGCGCGGAGGTGGTATTAGCAGAAAAATAACAAATGCCGTTGATCGAAAGAAATTAAAAGAAATCGCTACTGCGATTGAAGTTCCTGATGGAGCAGGTTTGATTGTCCGTACCGCTGGTGCCAAACGAACAAAACTGGAGATCAAAAGGGATTATGAATATCTACAAAGAATGTGGGAACAAATTCGTGAACTTACTTTAAAATCTACAGCTCCCACTGCTATCTATGAAGAAGGCGATTTAATTAAGCGGTCTATTAGGGACCTTTATAACCGTGATATCGACGAGATATTGGTTGAAGGTGCTGCAGGTTTTAAAAACGCCAAAGATACCATGAAAATGATTATGCCATCTCATGCTAAAAATGTAAAAAATTATGTAGATAGTATGCCTTTATTTGCTCGTTTTCAAGTTGAGGCATTCATGGATGGAATGTTCAACCCTACCGTGCAGCTCAAATCTGGCGGTTATTTGGTGATTGGAATTACAGAAGCCCTGGTTGCTGTTGATGTTAACTCAGGGCGTGCGACTAAAGAGGGTAGCATTGAGCAGACTGCTTTAAATACTAATTTGGAAGCGGCAGAAGAAGTTGCTCGTCAGGTGCGATTGCGTGATTTAGCGGGTCTAATAGTAATTGACTTCATAGACATGGAAGAACGTAGAAACAATACGGCCGTTGAGAAGCGAATAAAGGATAAATTGAAAACGGATCGCGCGCGCATACAAATTGGTAGAATTAGTGGCTTTGGACTAATGGAAATGAGCCGACAACGTTTGCGCCCCGGTATGTTGGAAGCCAGTACACAGCCTTGCGTTCATTGTCATGGCACTGGTCTGATACGATCAGATGATAGTCTTGGTCTTACAATCCTTCGTGAACTAGAAGAGGAAGGAGTTCGCAATCGGTCTAAGGAGGTTTTGATTAAGGCGCCCATTAGTATTTCAAATTTCCTAATGAATCAAAAGCGAGAGCATATAGGCCAAATAGAACAACGACACGGCATGGCAGTAAGAATTGAATCAGACCCAGCTTTAGTTAGTCCTGAATTTATTTTTGAAAAATTTAAAGTGGCTACCCGGCTAGTACCTACAAATACTGCTACAGTGAGCTCAATTGATATTGCTTTAATGGAAGAGATCGACGAAGCAGTTCAGGAAGATGTCGATGAAAATGTTGAAATCTCTACTGAGGAAGATCTTCCTAAAAAACGTCGTCGTCGTCGTCGTCGTCGGAGTGGCAACGCAGACGTTGTAAATTTAGATACGACTTCTGAATCATCGGTAGAAAATTCGAATTTAGACAATGAGGCTGCAGCGGTAGACGATACCGTTCAGTCTAGTTTATCAGAAAAAGATAAACCTAAGGGCCGGAGCCCTCGTGGCGGCAGCTCTAAAAAAGGGCCTGAGTTCTCAAAAAATGAAGAGATCATTTCCGTTGTTAGTGAGAGTAATGTCAAACTGGTAAAAGAGATAAAATCAGATGTAGAATTGATCGATGACCAAAACAGTCGTCCTGATCCAGCCGTAAGCATAAAAAAGCCAAAACAAACCCGCAAGCCTCGCAAATCTAAAGAAGAAAAGGAGGCTGAAAAAAACGTCTCTGATCAAACCAAAGATGTTAGCCTAGGTAATAGTTTGGGGGAAAAGGTTGCTCCGGTTAAAAAGAGAAAAAGACCTGTTAAAGCGCCAACTGATAAAGAAAATCTGACTAAAAATGATGACGGGGCCACTCAACCAGTACTTGAGACGTCTAAACCTGAAAAAATAAAGGAAGATAAGAAGCGAGGATGGTGGTCTCGAGCTTAATTATTTAATTTGGATAATAAGTAAAAAAATTAACTAATATTAATTTTTTTTAATTTATGAAGTTGTTAATCGTCTGCTTAAAAAACCATCTTAACTTACCTTTTTAATAACAAAAGTAAAATGCGTTCCATTTTTTTCTTGCTCAAGTAGTTCATGGCCAGACTCTTTACAAAAATGGGGAACATCTATTACTGCTGCTGGATCGTCTGTTACTAATTGTAATAGAGCGTTATCAGCCATTGCAATCAGCCGCTTTCGCGCCTTAAGAACGGGAAGCGGACACAACAGACCTAACGCATCTAACTTTTCATCATAAACCATTATCGAAAATGTTATTTATTTAGCAATCCTTTGTCTACCTTCATATGGTCTTGTTTGGGATGTATTGAGAGCTAATTTGGTTAGATGGTATTAGAAGGAAAAAGTGATGTTTGGGCTTGATTTATGGGATGCTGGCCTGGTGCCATCAATGCTTATAGCGCTTCTTGGCGGGATGCTCAGTTTTGTTAGCCCATGTGTCCTGCCTATAGTTCCTCCTTATTTGGCATATATGGGTGGCGTGACCATGGACGAAATGATGTCCAAGGCGATGTCTCGTCGTCGCACAGTCTTTGCATCTTTCTCATTTGTTTTTGGTCTTTCGACTATTTTTATTTTACTGGGCCTTACTGCTTCAACATTCGGACGGTTCTTTTTGTCAAATCAAGACTGGTTCATCATAGGTGCTGGTATGATTATCATTTTTTTTGGAATGCATTTTTTAGGAATTATTCATATTGGATTTTTAAACCGTGAAGCTCGTATTAATGGTGGTGATAATGGTGGATCTATTTTTGGTGCATATATTCTTGGACTAGCATTTGCATTTGGGTGGACGCCTTGCCTTGGCCCAATTTTAGCAACAATTCTTGCTTTAGCCGCAGATACCGCAAATCCAGCTAAAGGAACAATATTATTGGCTACTTATGCAGCAGGGTTAGGAATTCCATTTGTGTTAGTGGCATTTTTCTTTCCCTATATGTCTGGCCTTTTGACGTGGATGAAATCGCACATGCAGCGCATTGAGCAGGCTATGGGTGCATTGCTCTGCATCGTGGGCTTAATGATGATTACTGGGCAGTTTACACGCCTAAGTTGGTGGATTTTGGAGTATTTTCCAACACTGTCAACTATAGGGTAAGCTATATGATAACTTATCACAGTTTCATTTTAAGGACTATAAAACTAATACAAATTAAATTATTCAAGTTTTCCATTCAGGGTCTAGTTTATCTAAAAGCCTCCAAAATGCTGGCCATTCTGGGTGCCGGACTACTGCCCCACCTTGGGCACTCCCACCTTCAAATTGTTCTCTTGTATGTTCTATGACAGCAATTGGAATTTGGCTAAGTTGTGCTCCAGATGACAGAGCCCTTAATTGAATGTCAGAGTTCCTAATAAATATTTGATGTCTTACAAAAGCCCAAATTGCGCTCGGTCCGGCTGTGAGTAAGCCATGGTTTTTCAAAACTAATGTATGATTTTTTTTGCCCAGAGCTTTTATCATCCGTTCTTTTTCAGAACTGTCTAAAACAATACCCTCAAACTCGTGATAGCCAACTCTTTCATACAATTGGCAAGCCTCTTGAACCATTGGTACAAATTTTTCTTCAACACTACACATAGTTTGGCTAATTGGTTCGTGGGTGTGCATTACGCAGTGCAAATCGTCTTTTCTCGCAGCGTGTATTGCTGAGTGAATAATGTAACCAGCTTTATTAATAGGGGCATCAATATCGTCTAATTTATTTCCGTCTAAGTCCAATCGCACCAAATTTGACGCTCTGATTTCATCATAACGCAACCCAAAAGGGTTAATTAAAAATGTGTCTGTATCGGGTATTCTTAGTGTTATGTGATTATAGACCACACTGGTCCAACCGTAGTAATCAGTGAGGCGATAGACTGCAGCTAGATCAACCCGCGCCCTCCATTCCTCATTGCTCATTCCATCAGGCGTTTTGGGATAGGTAACCTTTAAGTCAATAGCTTCCATCTAATTTCCTCCTCTACCCGGTGGTGATTGTTAGAACTGACAACTTCTAAGTCTTTGTTAATTTTCATTTTAAATTTATTCAACTGCAATATATTACTGAACTACTCCACTGTAACAGACTTCGCTAGGTTGCGAGGCTGGTCAGCATCAGTGCCTTTAGCTAAAGCTGTATGGTAAGCCAATAGTTGCATTGGTACGGCGTAGATAATAGGGGCAATAAACTCTGGTATTGTAGGCATTACTATGGTTGCCCAGGTTCCTTGCGAGGCTTTGTCCAAACCTTTTAAACAAGATATTAAAAGTATTTTTCCTGACCTGGCCATTACTTCTTGCATATTTGACACTGACTTATCAAATAGGGAGTCCATAGGAGCAATAACAACAACCGGAACGTTCTTATCAATCAAAGCTATTGGCCCGTGTTTAAGTTCTCCAGAAGGGTAACCTTCGGCGTGTATATAGCTTATTTCCTTGAGCTTAAGAGCACCTTCCATTGCCAGAGGATACATCGCGCCGCGACCAAGAAAAATAACATCTTGAGAGGAAACTAACTCAGCTGCAATTTTTTGAATATTGGATTCAATACTTAAAGTTTGGTTTATCAGCTCTGGAATAACTTTTAATTCTTCTAAATAAATACAATATTGAGCTTCTGTAATCACGTTTTTAGTTTTGGCTATTTTCAAAGCTAAAAGAGCCAAAACAGTTAACTGTGCAGTGAATGCTTTCGTCGAGGCTACTCCTATCTCAGGGCCCACATGCAACGGAAGAACCAAATCGCTTTCTCGCGCTATTGAGCTTTCAGGCACATTCACCACAGATATAATCTTCGCGTTTTGGGATGACATATAACGCAGTGCCGCCAAGGTATCCGCTGTTTCTCCAGATTGACTTACAAAAATCGCCGTAGTTTCTTTTGTTACCGGTGGTTCACGATAACGAAACTCAGAAGCTACATCGACTTCCACCTTTATCCTGGCGATTTTTTCAAACCAATACTTAGCGGTTAAGGCTGCATAAAATGCTGTTCCACAGGCAACCATTGTTAAGCAGTCAATATTTGCCAGATTAATATCATTTTTTGGCAATCTTATTTGTTCTGCGTCCTCATCTAGATAGTTTTTTATAGTTTTGGCCAACGTCAATGGCTGCTCTGCAATCTCTTTAGCCATAAAGTGCTTGTACCCAGCCTTATCAATTGCGATCGAACTTACATCTATATTTTTTTCTTCCCGATTTACTATGGTTCCATTTCTATCTTCAATTTGTATATTTTTGCGAGAAAGTTGGGCAAAGTCTCCCTCATCTAAATAAGTTATTTTACTTGTTAAATGTGCCATCGCAATTGCATCAGAGCCAATATACACTTCACCGTCGCCATGGCCGATTGCGAGTGGAGATCCTCGACGTGCCACGAGCATTAAATCATCTTCGCCGTCAAACAAAAATGCCAAGGCGAAAGCACCGCTTAATCTCGATATAGTTTTTTTAACGGACTCTGCAGGACTTAAACCTTGGCTCAAATAGTATTTAGCCAATAGGGCCACTACTTCTGTATCGGTATCTGTTTCACATTTTATTTTATTATTATTAAGTTCCGCCCTCAGTTCCATAAAGTTTTCGATAATGCCATTGTGAACCACCGTAACATCACCTGCTTGGTGAGGGTGAGCATTTTTGACAGATGGCGCGCCATGAGTTGCCCAGCGCGTGTGTCCAATTCC
>Ga0209425_10005923_pt1 | contig 11851 bp, 13 predicted proteins | sample COG_05_FD_184749 | JGI IMG/M metagenome (GOLD analysis project Ga0209425, IMG submission 184749) | Pelagic Microbial community sample from North Sea - COGITO 998_met_05 (SPAdes) (version 2) | ecosystem: Environmental > Aquatic > Marine > Neritic zone/Coastal water | place: Helgoland, sampling... | reverse complement strand
TGCTAGAATTGCATCTGTTTTTAGACATCTAGAAATGAATTTAGCTTCAGATATTAAAATTAATAATTATGATTTTAAATATTCTGATGATGAAATAAAGATATTAAAAAAAATTTCTGAATGGCCCAAGTGTATAGAGACTTCTTCTAAAAAACTTGAACCACATCGTATTCCTACGTACTTGCATGAATTAGCTTCTTTGTTTCATTCTTATTGGAATTTAGGAAAAGATAAACCAGAAAAAAGATTTATAAATAATGAAAAAAATATCACTGATGATAAGTTGATTTTTTTAAAGGCAATCTCAAATGTTATAAAATCTGGAATGGATATTGTGGGTGTTTCTGTTCCTGAAAAAATGTAATGATTAAAGAAATTAAATATTTAATAATTGTTTTCATTATTCTCTTATTTTTATTTTTAACAGGTAGATTTTATTTTTCAGATACTAATAAAATGAACTATTATAGATCTTTAGATTCTATTAATAAAAAAATTAATGTCTATTCTGAAAAATTACCTATTTTAGAAAATGATACAAAAAATATTATAGAATATGTTGAGCAGACAAATACTATAAAAAAGAAAAAATTTAATTTTTGGAAATTATTAGAACTCAATGAATAATCGTCGATCATTTATTGTCGGTCTTAAATCAGCAAACCTCTCAAACAAAGAAAAATTTTTTTTAAAAACATATAAACCCTGGGGAGTAATTTTATTTACAAGAAATATAAAAAATATTGAACAAACTATTAAATTAACATCATCAATTAGAAAACTTTTTAATGATAAAAAATATCCAATATTAATTGATCAGGAGGGAGGAAGAGTAAATAGATTGAAAAACATCATTTCTTTTGACAATCTAACATCTGAATTTTTTGGTAATAAATTTGCTAAAAATAAAGATGAATTTAATTTTTTCTATAAGTTATTTATTGATAAAACTTCATATTTGTTAAAATTAATTGGAGCAAATATTAATACAGTACCTGTTTTAGACTTAAGAGTAAAAGGTGCGTCAAGTATAATTGGAGATAGGTCATTCTCTAAAGATCCTCAAATAGTATCTAAAATAGGAGATTATTGTATCAAATATTTTCATGATAATGGAATTGGAACCGTAATAAAGCATATTCCGGGGCATGGTTTAGCAAAAGTGGACAGTCACCATTCAACCCCAATAATAAATAAAAAACAAAAATATTTACTGCAGAAAGATTTTGCTACTTTTAAAAATAAAAAAACATTTTTTGCAATGACAGGACACATTATATTTAAAAAAATTGACAGTGAAAATACTGTTACTCATTCTAAAAAATTAATTAAAATTATAAGAAATAAAATAGGATTTAAAAACATATTAATATCTGATGATTTATCTATGAAAAGTTTGAAAGGGTCTCTTAAAAATAATACAATAAAGACGTTTAAATCAGGTTGTAATCTAGCCTTACATTGTAATGGAAAATTTAGCGAGATGGAAATAGTTGGAAAAAACTCTCCCTTGATTAGTAAGTTTATTTTAAAAAAAACATCACAATTTTATAAGATTTTAAGCTAATATTATCAAATGATAGAAAACGATTCTGCATTATTTAAAGTGGATATTGAAAATTATAATGGTCCATTAGATGTTTTGTTGGATTTAGCAAAGGCTCAAAAGGTTAATTTAGAGGACATTTCAATTACAAAATTAGCTGATCAATTTCATGATTTTATTACAGGAGAAAAAGACTTAAACTTAGAAATAGCCTCTGAATATTTATTAATGGCAACTTGGTTAGCATATTTAAAATCAAAGTTATTATTACCTGGAACACCTGAGGAAGAATTTAAGGTTCTTGAGGTTGCGGAAAAACTAAAATTACAATTAAAAAAACTTGAGTTAATCAGACTATTATCTGAACAAATGCTTAAAAGAAAAAGATTAGGCAGAGAAATTAGAACAAGAGGTAGTAAATCTGGTATTAGACCAATTTATAATAGTGAATTAAAAGTAAATTTATTTGAATTATTAAAAGCCTACTCAACTATAATTATGACTAAAGATTTTCAAAAAATGAACATTCCTAAATTACCTGTCTTTACAACAGAAGAAGGAATAAAAACTATTAGAGATTTTTTTGGAAAATTGATCAATTGGAAAAAATTAGATGATTTGATACCAAAAAATTTTAAGAAAGGATCCACATATAAAAGAACAGGTAAAGCAGGTATATTTGCAGGCTCCTTAGAACTTGTTAAAGAAGGAAACTTGAAAATTAAACAAGATAAACTTTTTGATGATATTTATATTAAAGAGCACAAATGATTAAAAAAAAAATTAAAAAAAAAGATAACATTATTAATTTTCCATCCAAGTTATCCTCTATTGAAAAAGAAATTGAAGCTATAATTTTTGCTGCTGCAGAACCTCTTGATATAGTTACTATTGAAAATAAGATATCAAAAAAAACAGATGTTGAAAAAATACTATTAAAATTACAATTAGAATATTCAAACCGAGGTATCAATTTAGTTTGTATTTCTAAAAAATGGTCTTTTAGAACTTCACCAAATTTATCTAATTTGATGATACAAGAAAAAACTGTCGAAAAAAAATTGTCAAGAGCTGCTATCGAAACACTAGCAATTATTGTCTATCATCAACCAGTTACAAGAGCAGAAATTGAAGAAATTAGGGGTGTTGCTTTTGGTACTAACACACTAGAAATATTAATGGAACTTAATTGGGTAAAACCTGGCGGCAGAAAAGATGTTCCTGGTAGGCCTATCCAGTATATTACTACAGATGATTTTTTAAGTCATTTTAATTTACAAAAATTATCTGACCTACCAACTGTTGATGAATTAGGAGCTGCTGGTTTAATTGATAGTACCAACATTGATAACGCAATTTTTGGAACAGGAAAATTTTACAAAGAAAAGCAAGATGACAAGAAAGAGGATATTTACTCAAATATTGATGAAATGTTGAGTGGTACGCTAAACTCAGAAGATGAGAAATAGTACTAACTTTGATTAGTAAAAAAAAGATACTTTAAAATTATTAATAAAAAGGTTATAAGTCTTAAATGAGCATTGGAATTTGGCAAATAGCGATTGTTGTAATACTTGTTGTTTTACTATTTGGTAGAGGCAAAATATCTAGTTTAATGGGCGATGTTGCCAAAGGAATTAAAAGTTTTAAAAAGGGTATGGCATCAGATGTAAATGATGATACAGAACCTAAAAATATTTCCGAAGATAATCAAGACACAAATAATAAAGAATAAATCACATGCCTACTATTGGTTGGTTTGAGATTATAATTATTGTTGCAATAGCTATTATTGTTCTTGGACCAAAAGATTTTCCAATTATGTTAAAAAAGCTCGGTTCATGGATTGGAACTGCTAAAAAATATATTAATAATATACAAAATGAAGTTTCAAATATTGATATAGAAGATAATCACATAGAAAAAAAAGAAGATAAAAAAGATGAGTCATGACGAAAAAGATGTTGGCTTTATTAGTCATCTAGCAGAACTTAGAAAAAGATTAATTCATAGTTTTTTGTTTCTATTAATTTTTTTTATAGGTTGTTATTTCTTCGCTGAAAATCTGTATGGTTTTTTGGTTGAACCTTTCGCTAAAGCTGTAAAAAATGACGGATCTGATAGAAGGCTAATTTTTACAGCTCTCCAAGAAACTTTTTTAACTTATTTGAAAGTTTCTTTTTTCACTGCATTCTTTGTAACTTGTCCATTTATTTTAATGCAAATATGGAAGTTTATTGCTCCTGGACTTTATAAACATGAGAAAATTGCAATATTACCTTATCTAATTTTAACACCAATTTTATTTTTTTTAGGAGGAATGTTAGTTTATTATTTAATAATGCCATTAGCTATAAAGTTTTTTTTATCATTCGAGTCAACTGGTTTGTCTACAAATCTACCTATTCAATTAGAAGCTAAAGTTAACGAGTATCTTTCTTTGGTAATGAAACTTATTTTTGCATTTGGAATAAGTTTTCAGCTACCTGTAGTTTTAAGCCTATTAGCAAGAGTTGGTGTTGTTGATTCTAATTTTTTAAAAAAAAGAAGAAAATATGTTGTAGTAATAATATTTGCAGCAGCTGCAATATTAACTCCACCTGATCCTATAACGCAAATTGGTTTAGCCATACCACTATTAATTTTATATGAATTATCAATATTTTCTGTAAAATTTATAGAAAATAAAAATTTAAAAGATACTAATGCATAATCTAAAAGAAATTAGAAAAAATTTTGAAGAATTTAAAAAAGAAATTGAAAAACGACCTGTTAAAATTGATTTTAATAAACTTAAAGATTTAGATATTGAGAATAGAGCAATTATTCAGGAAAAAGAGTCTTTAGAAAAAGAAAAAAAAGAAATATCCAAATTTAAAGATAAATCTTTATTCGCAAAATCAAAAGAAATTTCTTCAAATATTGAAAAAATTTTAGAAAAACAAAAAAAAATTAAAGACGAATTAGAAAAAATTTTATCAAATATTCCAAACGTTCCTCATAAAGATGTCCCCTATGGAAAAGATCAAAATGATAATGTAGAGATTAAAAAGTCAGGTCAATTACCAAAATTTGATTTTAAACCTAAATCTCATTATGAATTAGGTGAAAATTTGGGAATGCTTGATTTTGATTTAGCAACTAAAACAACTGGCTCAAGATTTGTTTTTGTTAAAAATAAATTAGCTTTGCTTGAAAGAGCACTTTCAAATTTTATGTTAGATACTCATATTTTGAAAAATAGTTATGAAGAAATTTCTCCACCGCTATTGGCATCTGAAAACACAATGTTTGGTACTGGTCAACTTCCTAAATTTGAAAACGATCAATTTGAGGTTAAACTCGAGGAGGGCACAGATAGAAAGTTCTTGATACCAACTGCGGAAGTGATCCTAACTAATATTGTTAAAGATAAAATAGTAGATATTAATTCTTTGCCCATTAGATTGGTTGCATCTACCCCTTGTTTTAGAAAAGAAGCTGGAAGTTATGGAAAAGATACAAAAGGAATGATTAGACAACACCAATTTTATAAAGTTGAGATGGTTAGTATTGTGGAGCAAGATAAATGCTTGGAAGAACTTGAGCGTATGACAGATTGCGCAATGAATATTTTGGATCTTTTGGAACTACCTTATAGAAAAATAATATTATGTAGTGGAGATATAGGATTTAGTGCTGAAAAAACGTATGATATTGAAGTTTGGTTACCATCAGAGAATAAATATAGAGAAATTTCATCATGCTCATCATGTTCAACATTTCAAGCTGTCAGAATGAAAACTAGGTACAAGAACCGTAATAAAGAAACTCTTTATGTTGGAACATTAAATGGTAGTGGTTTAGCAATTGGCAGAACACTTATAGCTATATTAGAAAATTACCAACAAAAAGATGGTTCAATAACTGTCCCAAAAGTTTTGAGACCCTATATGAACAATTTAGAAAAGATTTCAATCAATTAAAGTTGTTTTAATTCGTCAGATAGTATAAAAATTCATTTCTAATCAAGGAGTTTTATGGAAAGTTCAGGAATAGGTCAATTTATACCATTAATCTTAATTTTTGTTATTTTTTATTTTTTCTTAATAAGACCTCAGCAAAAAAAAGTGAAAGAGCATAAAGCAATGGTTGAGAATTTAAAAAAAGGAGATAAAATTGTTACATCTGGTGGGATAACAGGAACTATAACTCGAGTTATTGACAACGATAAAGTCGAAGTAGAAATTGCAGAGAATGTAACTGTTGAAGTTGTAAGAGGAACTGGCATACAAAGCTTAATGAATTCTCAAGAAGTAAAGAAATAAATCTCGTTTAAATAAAGTGTTATACTTTTCAAAATTAAGAATAATCTTTATTTTACTAATATCTTTATTTTGTATTTTTTTTGCCTCTTCAAATATATTTAAATTTAGTAATGATCTAATAAATAAGAAAATAAATCTTGGTTTAGATTTACAAGGCGGCTCTTACCTTTTGTTGGAAATTGATAATACACCAGTTATTGAACAAAAACTTCAAAATTTATCAATAACTATTAGAAATTATTTTAAAGATAAAGATATTAGAATTAAAGATGTTCAGCTTAAAGACCAAAAAATTTATTTTTCTGTAGATAGGGAGTTTAATCAAACAATCCTAGATGTATTTTCAGATAAAGAAAGTGATCTTAATCCTTATTATCAAAGATTTAAATCTCATCAATTAGATATAGCTATAGAAAAAAATTTTTTTGTTGTTAATTATTCTAAACAAGGAATAGTTGAACTAAAAACCTCATCACAAGATCAAGCCTTAGAAATAGTTAGAAGAAGAATTGATGAAATTGGAACAAACGAACCAAATATTCTTAAGCGTGGTAATGATAGGATTTTAGTAGAGTTGCCAGGTCTTGATGACCCAATGAGAATTAAGTCATTGCTTGGAAAAACAGCAAATCTAACTTTTAGATTTGTTACTAGTAGTAACGAAGACTCTTTTGGGACAGAAAAACTTAAATATGAAGACAGTGAAGAAAATGCATTTGTTAGCAAAAGAATAATTCTTAGTGGAGAAAATTTATTAGATGCTCAACCAAGGATGAATAATGAAACAAATGAAACAGTTGTCTCTTTTACTCTTGATAGAGTAGGGGCAAAAAGATTTGGTAAAGCTACATCAACTGGGATAGGAAAACAGTTAGCAATAGTTTTGGATGGAAAAATTATTAGTGCACCGGTTATTAGAGACACAATTGCGAGTGGAGCAGGTCAAATAAGTGGTGGTTTTACTTTTCAATCAGCAACAGATCTTGCTTTATTACTAAGATCTGGAGCGTTGCCAGCACCATTAAATATAATTGAAGAAAGGACAGTGGGTCCAGATTTAGGGCAAGACTCAATTAATGCAGGTATGATAGCTTTAATTATTGGTTTTATTCTTGTCATTTTATTTATTTTTATAAAATACAAAATTTTTGGCCTAATTACAAATACGGCATTGATAATAAACTTATTTCTTTTAGTTGGAATTTTAACAATGTTTGAAGCAACCTTGACATTACCTGGTATAGCTGGAATAATCTTAACTGTTGGTATGGCTGTTGATGCTAATGTTCTAATATTTGAAAGAATTAAAGAAGAATTAAAAAAAGAAAAGAATAATCTTATAGCATTTGATAGTGGTTACTCTAAATCTAAAACAGCTATACTTGATGCAAATATAACAACTTTATTAGCTGCTATAATTTTATTTTTTATGGGATCAGGTCCAATTAAAGGGTTTTCTTTGACTTTAGGTATTGGAATTTTTACAACATTATTTTCTGTTTATTTTATAGCTAGACTTTTAACTGTTTTATATATTTTAAAAAATAAAGACAAAGAGGGATTAATTTAGATGATTGCTTTCAATAAATATTATAATCAATTTAACATTCTTTCTATTTCCCTTATTATTATATCATTATTGTTTTTAGTGTTCAAAGGTTTGAATTTTGGGATAGATTTTAAAGGGGGAACGTTAATCGAGTTGAGATCTACTGACAATAAAATTAGTGTTTCTTCATTAAGGGAGAACCTTAATCAAATGAACCTTGGTGATGTTTCTGTTAAAAACTTTGGTAATGAAAAAGATTTTTTGATTAAATTTGAAATTAATGACAATAAAAAAGTTATTGAAGAAATCAAAATAAACTTAGATAAATCCTTTGGAAATAATTTTAATTTTAGAAGAGTAGAGAATGTGGGTCCAAAAGTAAGTGCTGAGTTATTGAAATCAGGTGTGATAGCCATAACTGTAGCTCTAGCTTTGATGTTAATTTATATTTGGATCAGATTTGAATGGCAATTTAGTCTCGGAGCTATACTAGCTTTGTTTCATGATGTTATAGTAACTTTAGGTTTATTTTCTTTACTAGGACTTGAAATAAATTTGTCAATTATTGCTGCCGTTTTAACAATAGTTGGTTATTCAATGAATGATACAGTTGTAATCTTTGATAGAGTGCGAGAAAATTTAAGAAAATATTCTGATATAAAGATATTTGAACTTACAAATATTTCAATTAATGAAACATTATCTAGAACTCTAATTACATCGATAACAACTTTATTAGCATTATTATCTATATTTTTCTTTGGGGGAGAAATCTTAAAAGGTTTTTCTTTAGCTATGATTTTCGGTGTTGTATTTGGAACATATTCTTCAATTTATATAGCTAATACAGTATTGGTAAGATTGAGAGTTTCTCAAAAAACAGTCTTAAGAGAAGAAGATAATCTTTAATATAAATTTTGAGCAGCTACCATTGTTAATAACATAGGCAATGATAACAAAGTATTTGTTCTTGAAAACAACATTGCTGTTCTTGCTGATTTCATTTTTATTTCTGGATCACATTCAACAATACCTAAAGCTCTTTTTTGATTTGGCCAAATTACAAACCAAACGTTAAAAGCCATTATGACACCCAACCACATTCCAATTCCGATTGCTGTATGTTTTGGAATTCCTGAACCTATGCTTAATGTCATTGCATCGTGGAGATAACCATTTAAACCAGCAAGTATTAATCCAGATAAAATTGTGAAAGCAGCAGCCCATCTAAAATAAAAAAGAGCTGCAGGAGCAATTATTTTACCTATCGCTGGTTTTTGTTCGTCAGGAATCTTAGACATATTAGGTATTTGAACAAAATTGAAATACCAAAGTAATCCTATCCACATTATCCCAACTACTACGTGTGTATATCTTGCAACCCAACTCCAAAAAATTCTATCAAAACTAAATCCATCATTTTGATAAAACAAGCCTAAAAACAAAATTATAGCTAATGCTATAGAAGCATGAATAGTCTTGGATAAAGATGATAGTAGAGTTCCCATTGATAATTGTTATACACTAAATGAGCAAAATATTACAATTTTTTTTTAATTTAAAAGAGGTTTTAAAAATTTCCCTGTATAACTACTATTAACTTTACAAATTTCTTCTGGTTTACCTTCAGCTATAATTTTTCCTCCTTTAACACCACCCTCAGGACCCATATCTACTATATAATCCGCGGTTTTTATAACATCTAGGTTATGTTCTATAACAACAACAGTATTACCTAGTGCGACAAAAGTATGTAAAATTTCTAATAATTTCTTTATATCGTGTTGATGTAAACCTGTTGTTGGCTCATCTAAAATATACATAGTTCTACCAGTTGATCTTTTAGATAATTCTTTAGCTAATTTGATTCTTTGAGCTTCACCTCCAGATAGGGTTGTTGCTTGTTGTCCAATTTTTATATACCCTAAACCCACCTTTTTAAGTGTAAGTAATTTTGTTTTAATATTTGAGATATTTTCAAAATAATCACATCCTTCGTCCACAGTCATATTCAAAACATCTGCAATGCTTTTATCCTTAAATTTAATTTCTAAAGTTTCACGATTATATCGAGTTCCTTTACATTCATCACATTGAATATAAACATCTGGAAGAAAGTGCATTTCATAAGTTATTACTCCATCACCTTCGCAAGCTTCACATCGTCCACCTTTAACATTAAATGAAAATCTACCAGGTTTATATCCTCTTGTTTTTGACTCTGGCAACCCAGTAAACCAGTCTCTAATAGGTCCAAAAGCACCAGTATAAGTCGCAGGATTTGATCTTGGTGTACGTCCGATTGGTGATTGATCTATATCTATTATCTTATCTATCAATTCAGTACCTTTAAAGCCTTTAAAAGGTTTTGGAATTTTTCTGGATTTATTATTGTTTAAAGTTAGATTTAAAGCATTATATAAAGTTTGCAAAACAAGTGTCGATTTACCACTACCAGAAACACCAGTTACGCAAGTTAAACTTCCTAATGGTATTTTTAAATTAACATTATCTAAATTATTACCTGTAGCTCCAGTTATTTCTAAAAATCTTCCATTTTTTGCCAATCTTCTTTTTTGAGGGATATTTATTTTTAATTTATTTGATAGATATTTACCAGTAATACTATTTTTACTTTGACATATTTCATTAAAATTTCCTTGAGCAACAACTTCACCACCATTATTACCTGCTTCAGGGCCCAAATCAATTATATGATCTGCATTTTCCATAGTCTCTGTATCATGTTCAACAACTATTACTGTGTTTCCTAAGTCTCTCAACCTCTTTAGGGCATTTATCAATTTGACATTATCTTTTTGATGTAGCCCAATAGAAGGTTCATCTAAAACATATAAGACACCAGTTAAGCCAGAACCAATTTGTGATGCTAATCTTATACGTTGAGCCTCACCCCCAGATAGGGTTCCAGATTCTCTAGAAAGAGTAAGATAATCCAAACCAACATTAAGTAAAAAATTTAATCTTTCATTAATTTCTTTTAGAATATGTTCAGCAATTTTTATTTGTCTTTTATCAAGAGTATTTTTTAAATTTTCGAACCATTTTGCTGCATCCAAAATTGATTTTTCTGTAACTTCACTTATATGCAAACCATCAATTTTTACACATAAAGCTTCATCTTTTAGTCTATGTCCATTACATCTTTCACATTTTGTATCAGATTGATATTGAGCAATCTCTTCTCTTTTCCAATCACTATCTGTTTCGAGATATCTTCTTTCTAAATTATTAATTACACCCTCGAAGGTTTTTTTATGAGAATATTTTTCATATCCATCATCATAAGAAAATTTTATTTCTTCATCGTCTGACCCATAGAGAATAATATCTTTAATTTTTTTTGAAAGTTTAGACCATTTTTCCTCTAATGAAAAATTATAATGCTTAGCAAGAGAAGCTAAAGTTTGAGCATAATATAAAGTAGTTGTTTTAGCCCATGGTTCAATTGCTCCATCGATTATACTTTTTTTTTCGTTTGGTATTACTAAATTTGGATCTACATTTAGCTTTACTCCTATACCATCACATTCCTCACAAGCTCCAAAAGGGCTATTAAATGAAAATAATCTTGGTTCAATTTCTTCAATTGTAAATCCGCTTTCAGGACAAGCAAATTTAGTTGAAAAAATTAATTTTTCTATTTTTCTAAATTTCTTAGGTAAAGTTTCATCTTCATATTCTACAAATAATAATCCATTAGCTAAGTTTACGGCCGTTTCTATACCTTCTGCTAGTCTGTTGCCTAAAGATGTATTTAGAACAATCCTATCAACCAATATTGCGATATCATGTTTAATTTTTTTATTCAGCTCTGGTATTTTTTCAATATCATATAAAATATTATCAATTTTAATTTTTCTAAAACCTCTTTTTTTATAATTTAATATTTCTTTTTTGTATTCACCCTTACGTCCCCTTACAACAGGTGCATAAAGATAAATAGTTGTTTTTTTATTTAATTGTTTAATTTTATCGACAATTTGTGTTACAGTTTGGGATTCAATAGGCTTACCTGTAAATGGTGAAAAAGGTATGCCGGCTCTTGCATACAGTACTCTCATGTAATCATAAATCTCTGTAACAGTAGCAACTGTTGACCTTGGGTTTTTTGAAGTATTTTTTTGCTCAATAGAAATGGCTGGACTTAAACCTTCTATTAAATCAACGTTAGGTTTTTTCATTTTATCCAAAAATTGTCTTGCGTAAGCTGACAAACTCTCTACGTATCTTCTTTGCCCTTCTGCATAAACTGTATCAAATGCAAGTGATGATTTTCCAGAACCAGATAACCCAGTAATCACAATAAATTTATCTTTAGGTATTTCTAAAGAAATATTCTTCAAATTGTGTTCTTTAGCACCCTTAATAACTATCTTTTTAATCATAATTTTTGTTGCTTTGACTTAATAAAATTAATATTCAGAG
>Ga0209425_10005922_pt1 | contig 11852 bp, 10 predicted proteins | sample COG_05_FD_184749 | JGI IMG/M metagenome (GOLD analysis project Ga0209425, IMG submission 184749) | Pelagic Microbial community sample from North Sea - COGITO 998_met_05 (SPAdes) (version 2) | ecosystem: Environmental > Aquatic > Marine > Neritic zone/Coastal water | place: Helgoland, sampling... | reverse complement strand
CCATTTTTTGTGAGTCGAGAATGGCACAGCTCATAATACTTTTCTTCTTTAAAAATATCTGGAAGGCCTTCGTCGTCAAAGGCGTCTGAAACAATAAGATCATACGTGTCTTTATGATTATTCAAATAATCCACCCCATCATCATGAATAATTTCCAAGCGATCCGAGTCGGGAATAAAAAAATAGCTTTTTGCAACCTGAATGACTTGTGGATTAATCTCGATGGTTTTGGTAAATGATTTTTCACAATATTTAAAAAAAAATTTTTGTAATGAACCCCCACCTAATCCTAAAAATAAAATTTTTGCCGGATTGGGGTTAAAAATTAAGCTGAGTGCAATCACTTTGGTGTAATTTAAAACTAATTGATTATGATTTTTTAGATGCATTGCGCTTTGAATCGTATCATTACCAATGTGCATAGAACGCAAGTTATCTTTCTCACTTACTTCAACTGAAATCTTAGCAAAATCATAGAAAGATGGGTCAGCCCGATAATTAAAAAATTTTCCGATAATATTTTTCATTTTTTATAGATCCATCATTTTTAACCATCGCTCGTTCATTCTTTTGATTGATATGGGATGTGTCGTTTTAAGTTCTTGAGCAAATAACGATACCCTTAATTCTTGCAAATCCCACTGGAAATCAATGAAAGCGTTTGGTATAGGTAAATCTCTTTCGACATACTGAATGACTTTTTCAATCCATTTATCTTTTAACCGACTAATTTGTGTTATCGATTCATGATCTTTTTGCTGCCTTTGCAGATACTTTTCAAATCTTATTCGCATCGTCGTTAAGTATTTGTCAATCAGATTAATGCGGCTCCATTGAAAAAGTGGCAACTCATAGGGCGGCAATAAAATTTCTAGCTGCTCCTCATAATCAATTTGCATCGCTTTCGACATGAATTGAAAATTATCTTTTGCAAGAGACAGTTGATAATAGCTTTCTGCTATTTTTTTTAATGCAGCTGTTAATTCATTTAATAGTGGAACAAAGCTCTTATTGGCTTGAATTAAAAGCTTAGAAAACTCAACTGTAGTTCTGACACTTTCTTGATATCGAAAAATAATTTCATCTATAGTGATATCAACTGTATTTTCAATTAATGCCTCGGGTGAAATAATTTTTGTCAACTTGATCGTGGTCAATCCTGATTGTAGAAAATTTTTTTTATAAACTTTAATCTTATCTTTGAGCTGGAGCCTAAGAAGTCGTTTTATCCCTTTTGCATGCTCTTTTAAAGCATCTTCTTTTGCATCGAGTACAATCAGATCAACATGCGTATACCGATCAATAAGTGCAGGATAACCGGTTATCATTTGGTTTTCCCATTCTCTTTCTATAGTTTCGGGTATATCATAATCGGGCCAAAAAATAAGTTGCGTTTTTTCAATACCAAAATCAATATCTTCAATTACCTCGGTCACCATCTCTTTATTTTTTGCTTTGAGTAAGTTTAAATTTCTACTTTCATCGATCACTCGGTCATTTTGATCAATCAAAATAAAATTAACTTTCAAATGTTCGGGTAGGTTTGCTAATTCCTCTTCTGACAATTTATATGCGGAGTTTGATTTTTCTCGAATGAAATGTGTAAATGCCTCATTAAAATTTGTCGTATTATTTTTCTTTTGTAAAAATTCAGTCACGGCATTTTGTAAATGGCCGCATTGACCACGCAAATTTTTGGGTAAATTTTTAATTAAAAAAGTTACTTTTTCTCGGATCATACCAGGCACCAACCAAGAAAATTTATTCTCCTGAATCTGGCTCATAAGTGAAAAAGGTAAAGTTACTGAGATACCATCACGAGGATGATTGGGATCAAAATGATAACTTAAATTAACGTCTGCGCTACCAATTTTTATGTGTTCAGGAAACTGCACTAAATCAATTTTTTCCGCGTCATGTTGCATTAAAAATTCTTTAGTTAAGAATAGAAACTTTGTATTTTCTTGTTCCATTTTTTTTCGCCAAGATTCGAATGCCTGTAAATTTATAATATCTTTTTCAATTTTTTCATCATAGAACTGGTACAAAATATCATCATTAATTAAAATATCTTGCCGACGCGCTTTGTGCTCGAGCTTTTCCACTTCCTTGATAAGCTCAAGATTGTGTTGCCAAAAAGGCGCTTGCGATTCAAAGTTACCCTCAACCAGAGCCTGCCGTATAAAAATTTCCCTCGACACAATGGGGTCTATGGGTCCATAGTGAATGGTTTTTGCCGGGTTAATAATCAAGCCATAAAGCAATGTTTTTTGTGTTGCATCAACCCGACCAAGCTTGCTATTCCATCTTGGATTTGCGTATTCATACTCAACCAAATGCGTTGCCATTTGCTCGACCCATGCAACATCAATTTTTGCTACACATTGCGCATACCTTTTGCCGGTATCAATAATTTCTGCCGCCATAAGCCATTTAAAATTCTTATTTCTAAATAATCGTGGACCAATGAGAAACTTCACCCCTCTTCCCCCAAGATACATAGGGCCATCAATCTCCTTTTGCCCAATATTACTGAGATGCCCAGCCAATAATGCTCGGTGCACTTGGTCATAAGTTGCCTCTTTTTGATTAATATTAAAACTCATTTCTTCGACAATATTTGTCAGTTGTTTATGCAATTCTCGCCACTCACGCATGCGGTTATAGGACACAAAATATTTTTGACAAAATTGCCGCAGCTGTTTGCTCTGATTTTTATTTACCTCGAGCTGAAATCGACTCCATAATCTTAAAAGAATCATAAAACCTGAATCTGGATCATGAAATTGTTGGTGTGCTTGATCAGCCTGTTCTGCCTTATCTAACGGCCGCTCCCTAGGGTCGGAAACACTCAGTGCACTTATGATGATTAAAATTTCATGCAAACAATTTTCTTTTTTAGCCTCTAAAAGTACCCTGGCATGTGCTGGGTCAATTGGTAGCATTGCAATTTGTTTACCTAGCGGTAATATTTTGTTTTGCTTGTCAACCGCACCCAATTCTTGCAGAAGTTGGTAGCCATCTTGTATCAATCGATTCGAGGGTGGGTGAATAAAAGGAAATTTATCAACTTGGCCCAAATTTAAGTCAGCCATTCGTAAAATAACTGAGGCTAAGGATGTGCGAATTATTTCAGGGTCGGTAAAGTCGGGTCTTAGATTAAAATCTTCTTCATCATAGAGGCGAATACAAATACCAGGCGCTATGCGTCCACATCGCCCTGCGCGTTGATTTGCTGATGCTTTAGATATTTTTTCAATTAACAGCTGATCAATTTTAAGGTTTGGACTATAACGTACTACTCTTGCCAATCCCGCATCAATAACATATTTGATACCAGGGACTGTCAATGATGTTTCAGCAATATTGGTAGCTAAAATTATTCGATGTTGCGTTGCAACTTGAAAAATCTTTTGTTGATCTTTAAACGGTAACCGAGAAAATAATGGGAGCACATCAAATCGATCACGAAATTGATCGGATAAGTATTTTTTTGTGTCATGGATATCGCGCTCCCCAGGTAAAAATACAAGAATATCCCCATCTACTTTACCGAGCTCATTAATAACTCCAACGATGCCATCCTCAATGCTCTCAATTAACGCCTCTGATATTTTTTTAAGCGGACGGTAAATAACATCAACCGGATAGGTTCTGCCAGACACCTGAATAATCGGTGCGTTATTAAAGTGCGCTGAAAATTTATCTACATCAATCGTGGCGCTGGTAATAATAATTTTTAAATCTTGTCGTTGCGTGATGAGGTTTTTTAAATAACCTAAAAGAAAATCAATATTAAGACTTCGTTCATGAGCCTCATCAATAATGATTGCATCATAGTTTTTTAACAGGGGATCACTCTGGGTTTCAGCGAGCAAAATACCATCTGTCATGACTTTTACTGCTGTTTTTTTTGATATTTTTTCAGCAAAACGTACTTTGAATCCTACCAGTTCACCTAAATTTGAATTCATTTCTTCTGCAATTCTGGTGGCAACGGAACGGGCAGCAATGCGCCTTGGCTGTGTATGCCCAATAAGCTTCTTACTGCCTAGTCCTAGCTCAAGACAGATTTTTGGTAACTGTGTTGTTTTACCAGAGCCTGTTTCGCCGCAGATGATACTGACTTGATTTTCATGAATGATTCTAAGAATTTCGTCATGTTTTTCCGTTACCGGAAGATTTTCAGGAAAATAAATTTTTTGTGGTAATTCTCTGATAGTTGCCTCTTATATTTTTAAGACCATTTGTTTAGTTATTTTTGAAACCTTACACACTCTTCAATTCCAGTATTGCCACCTTTGTAATTAGGCTCATAATAAAATTTTTTAAATGCCATATTTCCGTCTTCATTAATAAAGAATTTGGCTGTCGCCACACCATAATCTTCATTGGCTTTAGCCTCCAGTGCAAAGTAAATGCCAACATCCATGCCTTCCCCAGCAGCAAAACCGCGATAAACTCCAAAATCAGGCACGCTCAACTCAAATGAATAACTTTGATATTGTTGATTGCTGTAATCTGGTTGGATTTGTATTGTCACGCTACCCTTAAATTCGCCTTCATGCAGATCTTGTCCGACACAATCGTATTGGCCACTCAAGTCTTGCGCAAAAATAGAGCTAGAAAAAAAAACAAATGACGCGAAAAAAAACCGACGAATTAATTGCATAACACCTTCCTCAAAGCTTAAATAATAAACTTCGATTTTAACTCGGGGAGATTAAACTCGCCTAATATTTTTTCAATTCGCGCCTTTGCATTGCCTTTAATTTGTTGGGTTTTTTTTGCTATGATCAATTCATTTTTCATTGAGTGTTCCCAACCGACCAATTCAGTTACGGTGACTTGGTAACCCTGCGATTCTAACAGGAGGCATCTGAGCACATTCGTTAAATGGCTTCCTAATTCACGTGTATGAATAGCATGGCGCCATAATTCTGCAAGTGGATTTTGTAGTGACTGAGCTTTATGTGTTTTGAGAAGTTTAGCTACCTCTGCCTGGCAGCATGGAATTAAAATTATCCATGCCGCTTCTTTCTTTAACCCAAAATGGAGTGCGTCATCAGTCGCAGTATCACATGCATGAAGTGCCGTCACAATATCCACATTTTCTTTAACAAATGCATTCGCTTGATTTGTGTCAGCAGCAACAAATTGCATTCGCTCAAAATTAAATTTTTTTGCCAACTGCTCAGAAGAAAAGACGAGTTCCTTGTTGCGTTCAATGCTAAGAATTTTGCCTTGCGTTAATTTAATAAATAAATCGTAGAGAATAAAACCAAGGTAAGATTTACCCGCACCATGATCGACAACAAAATAATTTGAATTAATTAAATTAATTTCCTTCAAAATAGGCTCAATGAACTGGTACAAATGATAAACTTGCTTCAACTTACGCCGAGAATCCTGATTAATTTTTCCATCGCGCGTTAAAATATGCAGGTGTTTTAATAATTCAATGGATTGCTGGGGTTTAATTTCTTCCATGAGCGTCATAAGAATAAGTTTACCTCAATACAGAATAAGGTTAATTTTTAAAGGGCAAAGATGAGCATCCAATGGTTTCCAGGGCACATGACCGCTGCCAAAAAGAAAATAGAAGAAGCGTTAGAAATCAATGATCTTGTCATTGAAATTTTAGATGCGCGTATTCCTGGTGCATCAACAAATCCCATGATTGAGTCCATACGCAATCAACGGCAACGCCCGCATCTTAAAGTATTAAATAAAGCAGATTTGGCAGATGACAAAATTACACAAGAGTGGATAAGTTTTTATAACCAACAACCAAAAACATTATGTATTGCCATCTCAGCAAAACACGCCTCCGAAGTTAAAAAAATACTACCGGCATGCGCAAAAATTGCGCCCCATCGAGGCACCGCAATAAAACCTCTGAGAATGTTAATCATGGGGGTACCCAATGTAGGTAAGTCAACCATCGTGAATTCGCTGAAGAATAAAAAAATCGCAAAAACTGGGAATGAGCCCGCCATAACAAAATCGTTACAAAGAATTGAATTGAATAATCAGATGATACTCACCGATTCCCCCGGAATGATGTGGCCAAAAATTGATAATGCATTAGATGGTTTTTTATTGGCTGCTTCCCATACCATTGGTATTAACGCCTATGATGAGATTGATACAGCATTAGTGCTATACGACATCCTTAAAATGTCCTACGCAGAGCTATTAATTAAAAAATATAAGCTTGCCTTGCCCCTGCCTAATGATGAGTCATTTCTTTGCGCAATTGCCGAATACCGTGGCTTTAAGATCAAAGGTGGTGAATTGGATATTCACAAAGCTGCTGTCACATTTTTGGGGGATTACCGTCAAGGCGTTCTCGGCAAAGTATCACTGGAATCGCCTTCATCAAGACGACAAAGTAACTTGAAAAATAAAAGTTAATCTGACCATTCATAAATAATGACTGCCTGCCCATCAAATTCATCTTCTGCATTATATACATTCCAAATGGTAGCCTTGTTGATAAAAAATTCTGTGCCATCTTTTCTCACACGATAGCCTTGGTAATTTTCAATAAATCCATGCTGATGCACTTCATCAAGTAATTTTTGCCGCAGAACTTGATTTGATCGGGTCGCAGAAAGTTTTGAATCTAGCCCAATAAATTCCGACTCATGCATACCAAATAGGCGCAACATAGCGTCATTGGCGTAATTAAATGTTGGTACGGTATTATTTGTATGGCTAGCGATAGGAAAAGGTAATTTTTTTATTACAGAACTTAAATTCTCGTTACTTGCAATATTACATAATTTCTTTCCGATAAGATTTTCATAACTCATGTAAAGTTTTACACAATGGTTTGTATGGTCACTATTCAAAATTACTCACAAGTATAAAAATCTTGCATTTTTGTCTTGATGATTTGCGTTTGATCGTAGACAAATTCACCAGATTCATAACGCTCCCAATGATGCTCTAAAGCTAATTGATCCTGGTTAAAACTAATTCGACCCGTTTCGTAATTTTCAACAAGTAAAATACACGTTAAGGATTCATTGTAGAGGCAGGATTGTGCTGGATAAATCTGACTTTTAAATATCACCTCATACGAACGTGGCAGATATACATTAACGACTAATTTTTGCTTAGCTGCGATATTACTTTTCTCACATTCATATTCGTGATGCAAATAAGGGTTAGTTGCAAAGTAATAAATAAAAATTAGCAAAAAAATACTTAAAACAAAATAGACTTTTTTGCTTTTAATCATTTAAAACATATTTATCAATAAGCAAACAGCCATCGATATCCAAACAAGGCCAATCGGATCTTTTTCCACATGAATTAAGGGTAATACGACTTTTTTTGACACAAAATAATTTCTTATCGATTAATGCAGTTTGGTCACATGCCGCATTGTCAGTGGCTAATTTTGTTTCAGTAATAAATTCTTTTAATGACCCATTTGTTTCTGCTAAAACATAGGGGCTGTATATAAACATTACTATAAAAATAAATTTATTCATGACTTCATGATAAACCTATAGACTTTGATACTCAAATACTAGAACGTGTAAGTGAGTGAAATATTAAATGTTCGTCCCATGGCAGGAACTTGTGAGCCAGCTGATTTTGTTAATCCTGATCCATCAAACGCCATCGTTTTGCCTTGGCCGAGGTATTCTCCACCTAAAGGATCATCGTAATTTTTATCAAACAAGTTATCAATGCCGACATTAAATCGCAATGTATTCCAAAGGTAGGATGATTTAAGATCTACCACCATATAACCTGCTGTTTGTCTTTCTAATCTTTCAGTATCAACTTTATTTTTTTTAGCAACTAATTTGGAAGCAATAGTGTTTTCCCACTGACCTAAACGATGATTAAGGGCAAGTGAAAAATTAATGGGCATCAGGTTATAAAGATTAGTGTTGTTATCCTTATTTTTACCTCGTTGATAATTTAATTTAGCTAACAATGCAATTGTTCCAACAGCTTCATCATTCCATAACTTCGTACCTGCAAGCGCATCAATTCCATATAGGTAAGCATCTTGATTAACAAATTGCATTGTGCGAAACCCATCAGCGCGCGTGGTTAGCGTCTTTGCGTCAATATAATCAGTGATGTAGGAATAATACGGATTCATTTTAAATACCCATGTTTTTTCAGCGTCTTCATAGTTATACAAAAAACCAATTTTATGTGCGATTTCACTATCTAAATTAATATTGCCCACATAACCATTGCCATCGCCATACAAGTTATTCATATTTGCTACCATTGCCCAAGTTGACCAAGTGTAACGTTGGTAAAGGTTAGGGCTACGACTCTTCATGGTATAGCCAAACTCAATATTTGCTTGCTTGCTCGGTGTAAATTTTGCCAACAAACTAAGGTCAATATTATGGTCATGTTTGGTTCGGTCAGTTTGATTGAAGGCATCAGAATCCGTGACTTGCTGTGTCATCATGTTATTCGTTGTGCTGTATCCTTGCACTTGGTCTGCATCGGTTCTAACAAAACCATAACGGATCCCGGCAGAGGTTAGCCACCGCTCACTATAAATTCGATCCCATTGCGCAAAAAAATCAACTCGATCACGCTGACCATTATTGATATTAACAAATGTATTTGGCTGCATCATTACAGACCCAGGTACTGCATCAAACGTATCATCCAGCCGGTAATATTGCATTTCAATACCCGTCTTTAATGTATCTCGATTATTCAAATAGATTTCAGCGTCTAGATTAAGTCCCGTTGTGAAACCTTCCGATTGCATTGGCATACCAGGCGCTGAATTGTAAATAAATTGTTTATCAGGGCCAAAGTTATGGCGGTGCTGCGTATCGTCAAGATAGAAAGCTGTTTTTGCATTACCCCAATGATAATTGCTTTTAATAGCAAGTCTCGTTTGTAATGATTTATTTTCGACTGAATCCATTCTTTGGTTAGCAAACGATTCATAGGGGCTGTAATGATAACCCACTTGAAAATCATATAAATCATTACCTATTTTTTTAGCAAAATTTACTTGGTGATTGGTGTTTTTAAATGCTGTCGACCCTACCTCATCAGCACTTAGGTAACCGCGACCATTGGCAGCCAAACCAGCCGCTTTAAATGCACTGCCCGCGGAATAATTATTTGCCTCAACCCCTGAGCCATAGTACCGCAGTGAGGTATCATGATTTTTTGCGGTCATTAAATAATTTAAGCCAAGCGTGTCATTGTTGCTTTTAAAAAAAGTTTGGGCGCGTTGGTTCACATGCCATGCGGTACTGCTAGAAAAATCAATGATGTTGCTGGTGATTTTAATAACGCCACCGATATTATCTCCCCCTTGACTGACTGATGATAATCCTGCCACCACCGACATAGTGTCAATGTTCGCTGGCGTAGCGTAAGCCAGCGGTGCATTCATATGATTCGCGCATGATGAAATTAAGTCCATGCCATCAATCTTTATTTTGATGCGGTCATCGCTCAGGCCTTGAATAGAGGGCAAGCTTGAAAACCCACCATTTTGTATTCGATTAACACCCAAAAAATAATCTAATAGCTCACCACTGTCATAGCTAATCGGCTCTTGCAGCTCAATCGCGTTAAAAATTAAGCTACTTTCACCAAATGGTGATTCAGCAAATTCATGCACTTGAATGGAATCAATGTTGAATGAATTTGCTTTTACCAGCATCGGTGCCATAAATAAATATGTACAAATAAGTTGTCTCATAGAACTTTCTTCTAAATGAAATTAGTTTGGAAGGCCTTATTGGCCGTGAAAAAGAGACTTAATGCTGTGGCGGGGCGTGCGGATTAAAATTAATAAACCTGCCGCTTATAAAAGAAATTTTATCGTCAGAAAAATCAGGATTACTTAAAAAGTATGACAATATATTTATAGATTGTCCGCCTTCTTTGAGTCTGCTTACAATTATGTCTTTAGTTGCATCTGATGAGTTGCTGGTTCCTTTACAGACAGAGTTCTTTGCTTTGGAAGGAATTACACAGTTAATTAAAACTATTGATAGAATAAAAGAAAATCTTAATCCTACACTTTCAATTAGAGGAATATTGTTAACTATGTTTGATAAAAGAAATAAACTTTCATCAGAAGTTGACAAGGAAGCAAGAAATTATTTTAAAGACAAAGTTTACAAAACCGTCATTCAAAGAAATGTAAGATTGTCAGAAGCTCCATCACACGGCTTGCCTTGTGTTATTTATGATAAAAGTTGTGTTGGTAGCAAATCATATTTCAAATTAGCAGAAGAATTTTCAAAAAAAAATAACATAGAAAGCGCAGCTTGACACCGACAAAAAAAAAAGGATTAGGAAGGGGTCTATCAGCTCTATTTGGCGATCAAAGCCTTAAACAGAAAAGTGAATTAAAAAAGGAATTAAATGCTGTATCAATAAGCGATTTAAGCAGAAATCCTTACCAACCAAGGGAATATTTTAATCAGGACAAACTAGATGAACTTTCAAAATCAATCAAAAAAAAAGGTATCATTCAGCCAATTGCTGTTAGACCTAAAAAAAACGAACCAGGTAAGTTCGAGATAATTGCCGGTGAAAGAAGGTGGTTAGCAGCCCAAAAAGCAGGCTTACATGAAATACCTGTTACTGTCTTAGATTTAAGTGATGTTGAGTCGTTGGAAGTAGCGATAGTTGAGAATATTCAACGTGATGATCTAAATGCGATTGAAGAAGCTAGAGGGTATAAAAGACTTTCAGAGGAGTTTAACTATGATCATGAGAGTATTTCTAAATTAATGTCTAAAAGCAGAAGTCATGTAAGCAATACATTAAGATTATTAACATTGCCTGTAGACGTAGTAAGAATGATAGAAGAAGGATCATTAACATCTGGTCAGGCTAGACCTTTAATAGGATTATCAAACGCTTCCGCTATAGCTGAGGAAATTGTTGCCAAAAATTATAGTGCAAGAAAAGTAGAATATTTAGTTAAGTCTAAGAAAACTTCTGGTTTTAAAGTTAAAACATATGATGCAAATATTCTAAAAGCTCAAGAACTCATTGAAAAAAAATTGGGTTTAAGAGTAATTATATTAAGTAAAAAAAATAATTCTGGAAAAGTTACAATAGAATATAAAGATTTAGAGCAGTTCGAACTTATTTCAAATTTGCTTACTAAGAATTAGCTAATTGACAAATGTCGATTAATAACTTTTTTAAAAGAACATTTTTGTTAATAAAAGAATTAGATTTGATTTCTATTTCCAATTTATAAGTTTTTTCTAAAATTTTCTTTATCTTTTCACTATTCCATTTTTTTGCTTGGCTTATAATTGCGGGTTTGTCCTTCCAAAAAATTGGTGGTTTCATCATATTTATTGCACTCTCTAAGTTTGTATCTACGTTACTCATAAATAACTGGTTAAGTTTACCTAATCTTTGATTAATTATATTTATGTAAAAAATATTTTTTTCAGGTTCAAATGACGTGTTACCCAATAGTTTATTTGTCTTAATTTTGTTCCCATTTAAAGCTTCATCTTTAAGTAAATTAAAATCATTATTTTCTTCTATATTTAAAAGCGCTTCTAATTCTTTTTTATTAATTTGCTTTTCTTTAAAAAAAGTTAAAATTTTGACAAGTTCGTTTTTAAGTTTAATTCTATCTAAGCCACAATTAGTTATTATTAAACCGAGATTTTCAGACGATAGCCCTTTAAATCCTTTTAATTCATTTTGTATTATATTCTTTATTGTTAGTTCATTGTCATTATAACAAGGTATAACTCCATTATTTTTCGACTTTTCAAAAAAATCTCTAAGTTTTGATTTTTTTTCTAAAATTTCTGAAAAAAAATAAAATTTGTGTTCTTTAGATTTTTCTT
>Ga0209425_10005917_pt1 | contig 11860 bp, 3 predicted proteins | sample COG_05_FD_184749 | JGI IMG/M metagenome (GOLD analysis project Ga0209425, IMG submission 184749) | Pelagic Microbial community sample from North Sea - COGITO 998_met_05 (SPAdes) (version 2) | ecosystem: Environmental > Aquatic > Marine > Neritic zone/Coastal water | place: Helgoland, sampling... | reverse complement strand
GAAGTATTCTAAGCATAGGTGATGCAATATATGCAAAAACTACTCCAGAGTTAGTAGGGTATGTTACAGCAATGACGTCTACTACGATCACTGTAGACGCCTCGGCACAAGGTGCATACATCCCTGTTCAAGGAAATTTTATAATGTCTTATAAAAATAGCGTTGCAGAATCGCATGGTGTTCTAGGTTATTACATGGAATTTACTTTAACAAATAGCAACACTAGCCCAGTTGAACTATTCTCAGTGGGTAGTGATGTCATGAAAAGTTATCCTTAGAATTTAGTATCTTTGTGTATTCTAACTATTAAAAACTATTAACATGCCTAGGTGGAAACAAAATCAAAATAAAGACCGATATAAAAACAGTGGCAAAAGTGCTGAGGAAATTTTTGGAATGGTTTCTGGAGGAATTGGAGCAGTTTCAGGTTTAGCTAGTTTTGGAATGGGGATTGACAGCATGATTACAGCAAGACGTAAAAAAGCTGAAGCAGAAAGAAAAAGTGAGCAACTTATGGCAGAAGCAAAAAGAATGTCTGAAAAAGATTTTTATGCTGGAGTTAATGTGCCGTTAGATGCATTTAGCAAACAATTTGAAGAAACTTTACAACAGCAACAACAATCATTACAAGCTTTACAAGAAGGTGATGCTAGATCAGTTGCATCAGGTGTAGGAAGAGTTGGAGCTTTAGCTGGTGAACAAGGTGAAAAAACTAGAATAGCATTAGGCGAGGCATTGTATGCTAATAACAAAATGAAAGCTGACTCTAAACAGTCTATAAATCAACAAGGAATAGATTTAAACATAGGAGCTGCGCAAGATCAATCTTTGATGGCTAAAGATGCTAGCAGGCAAATGAATCAATCAATGGCTGGAGCACAAGCAGGTTTGACTTCAGGACTACAAAGTGCTGCGGGAATGATTCCTACTTATTTAGAAGGTAGAGGTGATAAATTAACAAGTGATTTAATGAATCAGATAGCTGGCATGGAAGAATTTTCTGATTTTCTTCCTGCTGATTTTGATGCAAATAACGCGGCTTCAAGAAAGTTATTTAGTGATAACGATGTTTTTAATAAACTTAAAGGAGGGCAATTGAAGCAACTTTTAGAAAACCTTAAAGGTGGTGATGTAGAAAGTATATTAAATATTAAAAATATTTTGAATAATAAATAAAGTATGGCAACATCTAACAGAAGTAAATATTCAGTATATGCAGGATTAGATAATGATCCGCCAGTGAACTGGGGGAGTATTGCTAATACAATATCTAAACAAATAGGAGTATTTCAAGCTGAAAGAAAAGCAAATCAACAAGCTGTTGAAGATGCCACACAAAAACAAATAGAAGATTTAAATGAACTACCAGATGTAAACACTGAGTCTTTGGGCAAGCATTTATTAGACATGTCTAGAGAACAGCAAGGTCAACTTATGATGAACATGAAACTTGTTCGTAAAGGTGTGTTTAAAATGCATGATTACAAGATTAGAATGAATGAAATGAAGAATGACATGTCTAACTTGCATAATATTACTAAAACGTATGATAAGTGGTATCAAAACAAACAAGAAAAAATAGATGCAGGTACAGCTTCGGAAGCTGACATGGCGTTTATGAAGCGTATTGAATCGTTTGGAAACTTAAATAATAAAAAATTTATGATTAATCCTGCAAACGGACAAATGCAGGTGGTAACAATGGGGTATAATGAGGAGACTAAAAAGTACGACGTAATGCCTGATCCCAAAAAAAACCCTGATCATTTTCAAAACCCTGGAGTAATTTTAGATTTAATGAAATATGACGGTGGTGTAGCAGCTGATCTAGATGCGGACACTAATGCGATAGTAGACAGCCTGGGTGAAATGGTTACCGCTTATGTTACTCCGGATGGAAAATCATATTCTTTAAAAGATTTTCGTCAAATGTTTAAGAATCCAAAAAACTTAGAAAAATTAGGCTTGCCAGAAGGCGTTACAACATTCGATCAATGGTTAGATTCTGAAGCAGATGCGCTTGTAGCAACTGACGAAAAGATGGTTCAAATTTTAGCAAAACACGGAGGGTATCAATTTGATGATCCAACAAAGCCTAAATATATTGAAATGAGAGGAACCGGAAACTCAGTTGTTTTTGGTAAAGATGGTAAAGGTTTGTCTGAAGCTGATAGAAAAAAAGCAAGAGAAATAGTAAAAAATAAAATTGGAAACAAAATAGATTCAGTTCAAAAAGCTCAAAGAGGATTTGACACTAGAGATGATGATAAAGAGAAGGAAGACAGAGGTATATCGTTTGATATTGCTTATGATGTTACATCTGGAGGTAAACCTTCTAGCGCTGCAATAGAAAAAATAAAAGCTAATAACGATACCATTTCTAATATATACAAAGATCCTACAACCAATGAATTTGTTATACAGTATAGTGATGGAAGCAGTCCAAAAAGAATTAAACCTGCTACAAAAATGGTTAACGGAGAAGAAGTTTATGATGCAAAAGAATCAGCTGTATCATTAATGGCGGCAGTAACACCAGGGGGTGATGTTGTGACAGCTGAAAAAGCTAGAGACGAATATAAAGGCGGTGATAAAACTTATGTAAATGAATTTAACATAGACAGAATTAAAGTTACACCATCTAACGCATCAACTGGATTCATGAATACCACTAAAACAGTGAACGGTAAAATAGTTCCAGTTAGTATTGCTGATGAAATGGCAACAATAACAGATAACGATTATGATGAGGATGGTTCAGCTAAATTCCAAAATTTATTACAAGGATTAGGTGTTGAAGAAGGCACTGAAAACTTAGTCAATAATATTAAAGTATACCCTTCGCCTAGATGGACTGAAAATGACGAAGTAATTAGAATAGATTTACCGCCTGAAGTAATGGTATTAATTGATAAAACTGATACTATTTTTGGTAGCGATACTAAACAAGGGGATAATTATGTAGAAATTAATTTAGAGCCAGGGATCGGAAGCGAAGATAAAAATAGAGCTGCGGTAAAATATATAATTAATAAAATATTACAAGCATCAGCAGACCAATATAATGGAGTTTCAGGAACATCATCAAGCAATTCTCCTGATAATATTAATACAGGTACATATAATACATCTAACTAGAAATGAACGAACAAGCTTTACAAGATGCGTATACTTTATTCACTTCTAAAGGATACAATGGTACTATAGAAGAATTTAAGGTTTTAATAGAAACTAACGACAATGCGTTGCAGGATTCGTTTACTCTTTTTAAATCCAAGGGTTACAACCAAGATATTGAAAGCTACAAAACCTTAATAGGGGTAAAAAAAAAAGACTCTCCAGAATTACCTGGCACTTCTCAAGAGGTCGATACGGAATCTCTTACCGAAACAGTCGTGGAAGAAAATACTTCTTCGGACTCACCTATAACCGAAGAATTAGTATCTAAAGCCGAAGAGTCAGTAGTTCCTGAACTAGAATATTTATACCCAGAATTTAAATTTGAAGAAACAGGACTAGGTAATTTTGTAAAGATTACTGCACCAAACGGAGAAGTAAAAGAATTTGGCACAGGCTCTACAGACAATGATACTATTGGAGATTTATTTGGAAGAGATGATGGAACACTAACTTCAAGAACAAAAGCTATACAAGATTTTATCAAAGACAATTCTGCTAAACCAACTAGTGGTTTAAATAAACTTGAAACTAATTTTAAAGAAAAAGAAGTAAAGTTTTATGACAAAGAGGAGTATGATAATTACGTTCAAAGCTATCAGGACGAACAAGAAAAAATAAATTTAGAGCTAAAACTATATCTTAAAGATTATTATAGTCTACAAAAAGAAAAAAATTATTTCTTCAGTAATGATTATAAAACCTTAAAATCTACCAACCCTTTACTTGCTAAACAACAGCTAGAAGATTACAAACAAAGGCAAACAGAAAGTCAAAATAAAAGAAGTGATATAGACAAAATGCAAGAAAAGTCTAAAAAACAAACTATAGACTATAGAAAAAACGTAGGTAGATACATAGAAAAAGAAGGAGAAAAAGGAACATGGTATGGTAATATATTAAATAGCTTAACTACCGGAGAAGGCGGAAGAGAATCAGGACTTGTAGGAATAGCAACAGATTTATTAAGTACGTTTTTACCTGAAGGTGCGTTTGGCCCTACGTTTGACAGAGACATGATTGAAGCTTTAATTAAAGAAAAAGGTAGTGTCGCTGAAGGTTTAGGTTTAGATCCAAACAGTGAAGAATACAAAAAAATAGATCCTGACGGTTTGTTGAAAAACATGGGTGACCTTACTTATGATCAGTGGCGTTTATCTTTAAGCCCAGAAAGATTAAAAGAAATAAGAGACGGAGCAAAAGGCAGGAATAAAGATACCGAGTTAAGGTATGCATATCTAGATGAAAAATATAAAGACATTCCTTTAGATTATTTTACAAAAGTTAGAGCAAACTTTGATAAAGATTTAGATAAAACTTTAACTAAAAATGTAAGAAACCAAGGGAGTAAAGATGTGAAGTCTACTATGTTACCTGTAGTTAGGGATGGTTTTACTAAAAGTTTTTTTGGAGGCTCTGGTGCACGAGATTTTACCGGAGTTACTGAAGAGTATTCAGACGCAATGAAAGAGACTCTTGTTGGTGGTGGTGTGTATGGAGCTTTTGAAAGTATACCTGCGTTAATAGGCCCTGGACTTGTAGGTAAAGCTGCTAACTTTGGCTTAATACAAAGTGATGCTATTTTTGAAGAAATGTCAAGGGATCCCTCGTTTGATGATGTTCCTGAAAATCAAAAGTATTTAATTACAGCTCCGCTTGGAGTGGTTACAGGTATACTAGAAGCCTACGGTTTTAGAAATTTAACAGCAGGCTCACCTTTTGTAAAGCAATTAACACTTAGGGGATTAAAAAAATTAGGTCAAGGAACAGGGAAATCTAGCGCAAAAGAGTTTGCAGAAATAATACAGAGAGAAGTAAAAAATGATATATTAAGAGGAACTTTAAGAGTAGGTTCAGCAGCATTAGCTGAAGCAGAAACAGGAGCACTACAGGCAGTAGCAGAAATAAATGCAAAAAGATTATGGAATGCAGCTTCTGAAAAAGGAACATTTGATACTCCTGAAGCATGGAGTTCTGAATACTACAATCAAGTTTTTAGATCTAGTGTTCAAGAAGCTATTGGAGGTATAGTGTTAGGGTTACCTACAGGAATATCTAGCGCTATGAATGGCCCTACAGGCCCAAAAGGTATTACTCAAATGAACGATCAGTTGTTCAAGTTGTTTTTAGATACTTCAAACGACAAGAATTATGATAACATAAGAAAAGCTCAAGTAGGTTCTATTAAAGAACAGATAAACTTAGGTCGGATAACCAAAGAAGAAGGTGAAAAAATGCTTCAAGAGTTTGATCAAATAGTTGGATTAGCACGAAAAATAAATCCAGACCTTGAGATCAAAGATCAAAAAGAAATATTGTCATTACTGTTAGAGGAACAAACATTGCAACAAAAAAAGGCGCAAGTAGATCCTAGAACTATTGTAGATGTAGAAGCTCGTATAAAAGAGATAAACGAAAGTATAACTAAAATATCAAAAGATGCCCTTCAAGTCAGAGAAACAGAGAGCCTGGATGTACAAAAACAAACCGGAGATGGCCAAAAGGTGGTCAAAGGAGACACCACCGGGGCCGTTACCAACCAGAGCCAAAAAGAAACAGAAAGTAAAACAGAAGTCAAAAAGGAAGCGCAAGTAGATCCTCTTGCAATTAATGATAGTGACTCTGTTAAAAAAGAATCATACGGGTTTACAAGAGAGCGTGTAGAAGGTCAGCCAGATGAAAACTTTACAATTGAAGTAGTCACAAAAAAAGATGGTAGTAGAATTTTTAAATATAAATTAGCAGATGGGAGTGTTTATACTACAAATAGAGTGTCTAAAAACAACACACTTACCAATGAACAGTATATTGAAGTAAGTGAAACAGTTGAGCCTGGAACTTTAAAGCTTACAGAAACTGTAGAAGGATTTGAAAATATTGCTAATAAAAAAGCTGTAGCCAGAAGAAAAAAAGAAATAGCAGAACAAAATAAAAACCAAGCTCCTGAAGGGTTAGACGGAGAGCCTTTATTTCAGAAAGTTGATTTAGAAAACAAAACGCCTAAAGACTTAGCGTCAATGCTTAAAAAACTAAATCAAGAAATTATAGACATAAGAAAAGATCCTTTACTTAAATTAAGGAAACAAGACAGAAGGTTAAATAAAAGTTTTAGAATTAAACAAAGAAACGAAGCGATTGAGCTTATTAAAGAAACATTAAAAGCTAAGAAAGCAGCACCGAAAAAGAAAGCAGCTCCTAAAAAGAAAGCTAAACCTACGCTTGAGGGTAAGGCCGCATCGGGATTAAAAGCTTTATATAATATACAACGTAACATATTTGGTTTAAATAGAAATGAATCTCTAGGTGCAGCAGTGGTTATGGATAAGATTATAAGAACCATGGCTAAAAGAGCTAAGACAACAGTGTCTGAGATGTACAAAAAAATTAAATACGTTAAAGCTGATGAGAAAAAAATAGAAAAATTAATGAAAAGCAATGCGTTGTTTCAGGCAGACTTTTCAGACAACTTATCAGGACTGGTGTTTGAGTATTTAAAAAACTCAGGGAAGTTTACTAAGCTAGAAGAAGAAGGATTTATAATTAAAGATAGATCTATAAATGATTTTGATGGTAAAAAAATGATTTTGCATCAGCCAGACGGAGCATTTACTGGTAATATATATAAAGGTAAAGACCTGTTAGTTGAGGGTAAGGGCGGTGTATACTACACTTTAAAGTATCATGAAGACGGATACTTCTGGGCCTCTACAAGAGATGCGGCAGTAAAAATGGCTGAGTCATTAAATAAATCTTTTGATGCTAACGGTGGTAAAATATACATGGCGTTAACAAGCGCACCTTATGATAAACTGTTATCTAGTACAACCATGGCAAATGCAGTCCTAGATTTTTTTAATTCTGTAGCTCTGGATAGAAAATTAAAGTTAAATAAACCAGTAATACAAAGATCAATTATTAAAGCTGCAAACCAAATAAACACAGTCACTAAAAAAGATAAAGATACTGGCAAGGTTTCTATTAAAAAAGTTGGTTTAGGAAAACAATTAAAATTAAGAAAGACAGATAGCTTTGAGTCAAATCTTAAAAAAATAAAAACAGCTTTAGGTGCTGACAACAGTTCGTTTGGCGATAGAAAAGCTTTTTCAGAAACATTAATTGGTTTAATGGCTCAAGAAATTGTTAAAAATCCAAAAGCTATAGAACAGTTTGGAACTATATTTAGTGAAGGTATTCAAAACAAATATTTTAAAGGCAAATCTAAAACAGGTAAATTAAGTATTTCTAAAGCAAACTTGGTTCAAGCATTATCTGAGATGTTAACAGAACCTATATTAAAAGAAGGGTTTGAGAATAGAGAAAAAGGAGGTCAGATATATGCTGTTTTAGAGTTGGATAGTAAAGTAAAAGCTGTTGAAACAGGTAAACACGAGTCATATCCGTTTGCATTACAGGCTGTAGACAAAAATCAAAAAACTGTCATAAATCTTTTAACTGATAGATTAAAGTGGAACGAGGTTACTCAAGATCCTAAAACAAAAAAAATAGTTAAGAAGGATAGGTTTAAAAAAGTATATCCATCCTTTGGTGTTACGCCAGATATTGTAACTATAGACACTTCATCTCTACAAAACATATTATTTCAACAACCATTGTCACCATTAGGTAGATTAGCTAGGTTGTATAATTTTAACGACCAAGGGTTTAGTATGTCATCAAACCTAGATGAGTATGCTTTAAGAAAAGCTGCTGAAAAGTTAGGTTTTGGAATTAAAAGAGCTAAATCAGGCAAATACTTTTTTACTAGAAACGATAGTAAAGTAAACCCTTTTATTAGTACAGGGGGTATGTTATTCCAGGACATGAGTGGCACAGCAAAAGGAGCGATGATTGCTAAAGATGGAGAGTTTGCTATTTATGCAATGACTGATCCAGATGTATCAACACCACTACATGAGATGGCACATATCTTTGAGTCTTACCTTACTAAAGAAGAAAAACAAACTGTATTAGAGTTTGCTAAACAAAAAGAGTGGACTAGAGAGGTAAGCGAAACATTTGCCAGGGGTTTTGAAAAATATTTATCTGAAGGTAAAGCTCCTAACAGTAAGCTTGAAAGAATCTTTTTAAGATTTAAAGAATGGTTGACAGAAATATATAATGGTATTAAAGGGAGTGAGATAGATATAAAACTTACTCCAGAAATGACGGCTATATATGATGCTATGCTAGGTAAGAATGTAAAAGCAGAATCTTACACCAGTAAAAAAACAACTGAGCTCACTGATTTAAAAGCATTAGTAAGGGCTGAAGCTAAAGGAGAAAGAGAAGGTCTGAGAGATTATAAAGCAAAAGCTAGAGAGATAGCTAAGTTTATAAAAGGCATGGGTAATAAAAACATTATCAATACCAACCAGGCTAACGTTTTAATAGCACGAGTTTTAAGAACTAATTTAGCTAATGACAAATCTGTAGTAAAACTTATTGATTACATAAATAAAGTTTATAAAAAAGCAGAGTTAGCTGATAAAATTGTCCAGGCTAATAAATTAAGAAAAAGAGCTAAGAAAAATATTACAAAAAAAATAGGTAGTGCCAAGGATTTATTTCCGTCATTACAAAAATTATTCAATATTGATGCTAAGTTAATACCATTAGAAAAAATAGATGCATACTTTGATTTAGTTAGTATGTTTGGAGAAAACGCAAAAATACTTACACTAGAACAGTCAGATAAATCTTTACAAACTGCTGATGACATCTTAAACTCTATAATAGAGGAAGAAGAGTTAGAGGAGGTAAGTGAAGGTGAAGCAGAAGTAGAAGAAGAGTTTGATATAGATGGAGAAATAAATGATATTCTTTCAATAAAATTAAACACAGAACAATTAAAAGGTAGTTTAGATTATGAAACTGCTCAGTTTTTTAAAACATTAACTAAAGAAGATTTAGATAAGCTAGTTATTGAAAAAGAAGACGGAACTGTAGACTACTCACAACTTATAAACTTAAGAAAAGTTTTAAATAATATAAACTCAGGTATTGTTGAGCAATCAACCGTTTCATTTCAAGATGATATTATTGCTAATAGAAATAATTATGCTTCTATAATTAAAAAGAAAACTACTAAAACTTCTATAGACAACTTTTTATCCAGGACATATGGTAAGGTGAAAAATATAATTAAGGGTGAAGGGGCTGTATTTCAAGAGTTAAGATCTGTTCCTATGGGTAGTATTGATGAGGTTTTAGGTAATTATAATAATTCAGATATAGCAAAAGTTACATCCATCATATTAGCATCTGAATATGCAAAAGCTGAAACAGATATACAAACACAAGATAAAATATTGGAGGAAGCAGAAGAACTTTTAAGTAAACCTAATAGAAAATTTCAGCTTGTAAAATCTGCAAATAAAGTTATAGAGTCTAAGTATAAATTAATGATATACGCTTTACAAAGAGAGTATGAGGCTAACACAGGTAAAAAAGGAGTAGAGCAAGCTGTTGACTATATTGATGCAACTGTAGAAGCTTTAAGTAAATCAAACCGAATATTTGCTGAGGCAGATATTAAGTTGTTAAATAAATTAAAAGAGCAATACATTAATTCTGAAGGACAGATAGATAATACTAAATTGTTTGAAAGCTTATCACCTAACGAAAAGAAAGCACTAGAACTAATTGATAAAGTTAATGAGTCTTTAGCGGCCAAAGCATTATTTACTTCAGCTAACGTTAGGGGTAATAGAGTTGATCTTTATAATTATTATACCCATCATGATGTTTTATTTAATCGTAGAGCTGATATGGAAGAGGTAATGGATAAAAAGAAAAAAAAGTTTATTAATCCTACAGGCTCAACAAAAGCAGGTACTTTAATAGAAAGAACTCCTGGAGTCAAACCTTTGAATTTTGATATAATAGCCTCAACTTCTAGAGGTATGAAAGAAACTATTATGGATTATCAAATGACTAGACCAATAAGACAAGTTCTAAAGACTGCTGATAAAGCAATAAAAGAATTAGATAACGATCCAGAAAGCACAGATATACAAAAAGAATCAGCTGAAGCTTTAAAGAAAGCGTTAGAAGAAAATATTAGAATTGTATTTGAAAATAATTTTATAGATCAAACTTTTTTTGAACAAGGATTTGAAAAAATAAGAAAGATTGGATACTATGCTGCATTAGGTTCTATACCTAGGGCTGGAGCTGAGCTTGGCTCTAACTTATTCTACGCCTTAAGTACAAATCCACAAGGTTTAAAGAATGGGATTACTAAATATGGTAAGTATGCTATGGATCCTGATGGTGTAAACTTTTTAAGACAAGTAGGAAGCTCTGAAACTTTAAAACTATATGATCCTACAGCATTGACCGGTAAAATGGTAGACTCAGCAGTGTTTAAAAAAGGTAAAACAGCTAGACAGAATGCTATGAATCCAGTAATGGAGAAGCTAAACTTTGTGTATGAAAATATTCCTATTATAAAAGGGCTTGGTGAAGCAACTGATTTTATTGCTTCTAATATAATATCAATGCCAGATAAAGCTATATCAAGGCCAATGTATTTTGCATCGTTTGCAGCTGCATTTAAAAAAGAAACAGGTGTTAGTTTAACAGAACAAGACTTAAGAGATATTGCATCTGGTGAATCTAAGTATTTAGATAATAAAGAAGCTATTACTAATTCAAGAATAGCTGCTGATGCTGAAGTTGTAAGAATGGCAACATCTGTAAACCCTTTTAATTCAATACTTAAACTCCAGGCTCTTAGCACAGATGGAACAGTAATGAGAATTTACAAAGTAGCTAACGGGTACATGGCTAGATTTAACTTATTTGAATTTATGACAGCTCAAAAAGCAATAAAAGCTTTAAGATATAATGGGGACATAAGCAAAAAACAAGCTACAGGTTTGCTTATAGGTGTAACGGCTAGGATGACAGCTTACATGGCATTATACACTACTTTTGCATCACTGTTTGATTCATTATTTGGAGCTGATGATGAAGAAGAAATCGATATGGGAGACCTGCTTTCAAGACAATTAATTGGATCTATAAGCACATTACTATTTAGAAGAGGTTTGGGTAACATACCTAACTATCCTATTTCTTTAGGTATTGAATTGTTAAATGAAAATTATGGTGAAGATTTAAGAAATAACAAAGAGTATAATCGCTTTGAACATTCGATTGTATTTAATATATTAGGAGCTGAAGATATTAAAGATAAAACTACTTTTGAGTTAGCTTTAAAATTATTGTCTGGCCCTTATGGCCCTTTATTGCAATCCACTGAAAGATTGAGAAAGGTGTTAGTAGGAATGACAACAAGTAAAAAACTAGAAACAAGACAAAAGTATCTAGATGAGTTAACTGAAAGAATGGTAATTGAAGGAGCTGGTAACTTGAACATTCTTCCGTTTTACAAAGACATTAGAAGAATTATAGTGAAAAAGTTTTTTGCTGACAGAAAAAAATCTAAAACTTCAAGCAGCGGCAGAAGTTCAAATTATACTAAAGAAGAGTTGGCTAATTTAAAAAAATACGCGCCTCAAGCTTATAGACAAGTAATGAAAATGATGCAAAAACAAAAACAGTTGCAAAACAAATGAAGCATTTTGATGAACATACTTTTATGCTACAAAGTTATTATGTTATAACTAACCAGGTTGGATATGAACAGTTGTTAAATAGGGATATGAAAGTAACTTTA
>Ga0209425_10005914_pt1 | contig 11864 bp, 9 predicted proteins | sample COG_05_FD_184749 | JGI IMG/M metagenome (GOLD analysis project Ga0209425, IMG submission 184749) | Pelagic Microbial community sample from North Sea - COGITO 998_met_05 (SPAdes) (version 2) | ecosystem: Environmental > Aquatic > Marine > Neritic zone/Coastal water | place: Helgoland, sampling... | reverse complement strand
TAATAATTTTAAAAATATTTCTTCAGAAAAAAATAATTCCGTTAAAAAGCCAGTTGAAATAAAACAAATTATAAAAAACGTTATAGCAGAAAAAAAACTTAATGAAAAAAAGCTTAAGTCAAGTAACATAGAAAATAAAAAAGATATAAATGAATCAGAGATATTAGCAAAAACACAAAATCAAAAAGGAAATCAAATCGAGGTCACAAAAATATATATGACAAATCAAGAAAGGCAAAGTTTACTATCTGACCTTATTACAGATATGGAACTTTACCACTTAAATAACCTAAGTAACTAATGAAAATCATGTATATTAATAGAGTAACGATATTTTTTAATTTTATATTTTTAATTTTATTAATAACTTATTTCTATGTCGATTTAGATAAAAATAAAGATCAAAGCTTAAAAATAATAAAAGATAAAGTTATAATTAATAATATTATCCCAATAAAAAATTCATCAAATATAGATCTTGAAATTATTAAATTGCCTAAAATAACTAAAAATTTTCATGCTGATATAAAGGTTGAGCCAGTGAAATTGGAGTTAGATAAAAATAATAAAAATAAAAATCTTTCTAATAAACTCAACCCTATAAAAAAAGTTAATTTTCTAAAAGATAAAAATAATGGTTCATTAAATTTAAAACCAATTAAATATAATCAAAAATTTTCGGATTTTAAATCTAATGAAATTAGGCCAATTAAATATAAACAAGAAAAAAATATAAGAACAAAAGACTTTAATATAAATGACCTGCAAAATTTAGGAAAAGATGCATTAGAAAATAATAAAAATATAAAATTAGAATTTTTATGGCCATTTAATACCCTTGACCATGACAAAATATATAAAATATTAAATCAATGTTTGCAAAGCCAAACAGTTTTAATGGACAGTAATGAAATGATTTTTGGTTTAAATGGTAAAATAGATAGAGAAACCTTAAACAACAAATTTTCAAAAATTATAAGAGTTCCAACTCATGTATATTCAAGCATTGAAAAAAACAAAATTAAAATCATTCAAAGTAATTTTTTAAAAAAAACATCTGGAAAACATTTGAGATTATATAGAAAAAATATTGATGCATATATAATTGGTTTTTATTTAAACTTGGCTAAGAATAATCAAATAAGTATTAAAAATATAAAAAAGATAAAAGGTAAATATAGTCTAATTAATAATGAACTTTTTTTAGATAATTTGATGATAAACTCACTCACTTTTAAAGATAAAATATTATTGAGTTCGTTGGGTAAAACATGTAGCATTTAAGTATATTTTTTGAAACTTAAGGGTAACTAAGATGGAAGTAAATAGAAGAGATTTTAACAAAATCATTTTATCAACTACGGCTTTAGTTGTAATACCTAAAAATATATTTGCGGCACCATATAGTCGACCTATAAATTGGGCAGGAACTAGTTTTTTAGTCCCATTCTCAAGAATTGAGGCTGTAATGCCTATCACAAAAGGCGCATTTGAGATGCCAAGTGAAATTATTGCAGGAGCTACATTTTTTAATGCTAGTCTATACAATAGTTTAGAGAAGAAACCTATAATTAAAAATTTAGTATTAGATGGTTTTGATAAAGAAGCTAAACTATCTCTTACTTTAGCTTTTTCTGCAGAATTTGATTTAGGAGGGTTTGAGGATCCTGCAAATAAATCATACATGTATATTTTGAGAACATTTGCTCACGCTTTTCTTTATAATCCAGAAGAAAGATTGGTTGTTTCCAGTGTGCCAGTGAGGGGATTTACATCCGGTGCAATAGATATAGACGCAACTAAAAAGGATGGTTGGAAATCAAAAGTAATAAAGGATTTTTTTTATAATACTAATACACCCGATAAAACAATTCTTGAGCAGTTTAGAATAATGACGTCAAAATTGTCCTTGACAAATAAATGGAGAGGAAAAGCCCCGAGAGTAACATCTGTTACCTTACACGATAGAACCAAGAAGTTATTCAATAATTCTTTTGACATTAAATCTGAAGATTTCGTTGAATTCTTGGGGCAAGCCTCTACAGCAGCATTCACTTATCAAATAAATAACCCAATAATGCCTTATAGTGTAACTGAGTCAACTTCAGCCTTAATTTCTGTGTTTAATGATACTACAAAGATGTTTCAAGAAATAGAAACTGAATTGCCTAAAACAGAAATCAGTATTAAAATACTCCATAAAGGCTGGAAGTTTAAAGAAAAACCCCTGACTCCACCTATGCAGCAAGTTACACTTTATATGGGGCTTAAAATTGAGATTTTTGACGTTGGTTTTAATGAAAAACTATATTCACGAAGTTTTTCAGCTTCAAAGCGCTATGTAGAGGATACCGAGGGAACTTTGAGATCAGATGCTGGTGAAGTATCTATTTTAACTGAGGGACTTTTAGAAAGAGTATTTAAAAGTATTGTTAATGATGATTACAGAAAGAATTTGGCAGCAGGTGAAATTCTTATAAAAAACAAAAATGTTTCAGAGAAGTATAAATTAGTTACTAGTAAAAAAGATCCTGATCATTTTAATAAAACAATAAAACAATCTAAAAACGTTATGGAAGCACTTAATATTTAAAGTAGAGTAATTTTAAATTATATTACTCTACATTTCTTTAAATAATATTACCTTTTTTTAGGAATCTTCAGTATCAAATTCATTACCTTCATCTTCACTTGAAAGGGGTTTTGCAAACTCAATTGAGGTTCTTTGACCATAGGTATTAACTGCAGTATAAATCTTACATGCTTGAATTCTACTCGTCCCTATAATATCAGTAAGTTGCATTAATTCAAAAAAACCTGAACTAAATCCACCTTGTGCTATAGCAGCTGCTCCTACACCTAATCCAAGAGATTGGTTTTTTAATATTAAAAGTTCATTATCCCTAGCCAAGATTTTTATTTGCTTTTTTCCTTCTTGATCAACTTCATCTGCTGAGCCAAAAGATTTTCCAACTATATCAACTAACTGTTGATTTACAAAAACCATTTGTTCAACTGTCTTAGCATTAGTTGGATCTTGTGCAATTTTAGTCTTTAAAACCTCGTATTTAGCTTTTAAAGGTTTGAGTTTTTTTGCTAATCCAATATTATCACCAAGTTTAGTTACAATAGAATGTTGCCTGTTTTGTTGAGCAACTATAGATGGCCACCAACCAGATTTCTGGTCATATTTTTCTGAATTTTTAAGACTATTCATAACGTCTTGATTAACCTGAGAAGCTTGCGCAAGTTGATTTTGATATTGTTGCTTATAAGGGTTCTTATTATTTCCTGCTATTGCTAAGAAAACAGTTTCAGGATATTTTATTTCTTTCATTTGGTAAAAGGGACCCATAACTAATCTTTCACCATTTTTTTCATTAGCTCTGTTATAACCTTCAAGAGCGTTTGCATTTCCACTTTGTACGTTTTCGCTAACGTTTATACCATAAAATTGCCATGCACCATAAAGTGTTAAAGCGCCAATGTTATTTGGTGAGCCTGCAGCCCGTTTTATTAGATTAACACCTAACTTTTTATTAGCTCCTTTAGCACTATAGAAGTAATGAATTAAACCATATGCAAAAGTTGCATCTGCTTTAATTTGTTTTTTATCTTTACTAAAACCAGAATCTATTTCGGAAAGAGCTTTTAATGTAGCTACATTGTCAATGTTGCCAGTATTAATAAATGCAGAAAATATTTTTTCAACTTCTTTTGTTTCATAAGCTCCATCATAAATCTTTAAACTTTTAACAAATTTATCAGGACTATCAGGAGAAGTTTTTAAAATATTTGAAATTTCTTCACTAGACTTATTATTAAAATCTGAACTCAAACTTGAGACATTCCCTTTTGGTAAATTTTTCAAAATTTGAGGAATATTAGGTTCGCAGACTGCCTTTGCTCTTTTTATATCTCCACCACCAGAGGAAGATTGAGACATATTTCCCATATTAATTGAAGACCCACCTTTATTAGTATTAAGATTTTTCATCATTCCATCAAGAGGGTTATTGTTTCCAGAATTTGTGTCACCTTTAGGAATTTGTAGTTTATTACCAAGATCTTTTTGAAGTTTATCTGTAAGTGATTTTAAATCGAATGCATAAGTCTTATAACAAAAACAGATACTAAAAAAGATGGCTATAATAACTTTCAAAAAATATTTCATTTATAATTCTCCTATTATTTAAATGCACCAGAGGTTACTCCACCTCCAGAAAAACCACCTTTTTTAGCTTTCCCGGATGTTGATTTTTCTGAACTGGTTTGTGAAGCTTCTGAAGACGAGCTATTAGACCTAGAATCTGATTTAGCATCAGAATATCCCTTTTTTACACCTTCATTAAATGAAGACTTATCATTTTTTTGCTCTGTAATAGCTTTTTCAATACCAGCTTTGACACCTTTTGATTTTTGGTTGGATTTAATAACTGCTCTAGTTGCTTTTGCTTGAGAAACTTCCATTAACCTTGCTTTGGCAACTGATTTATGTGAAATACCAACTATAGACACATATATTTTTTGTCCAGATATTGGGTGTTTTAATTGTTTGCCCCATTTTTCAGACATACCTTGTAATTGAAGATTTTCAACAGATTGTCTTAACTCTTTTGAAAAACTAGTAGCAGTTTGAGTTTCAACATCATCTTCATTTTTACCAGCTATCTCTTGCATTTTTTCTTTTGCCTTTTCTTTTGATTTTGCATCTGAATATATGGCAAAAGCTAATTGTTTTTTCGCATTTAATTGAGCTAAACCTTTAGTTTTATTCATTTGGCTTCCAGAGGAACCCTTTACTACTGCAGATGAAATAGATAACAACCAAAAGTTACCTTTATTATCTACTACTTTTCTCATACCTTGAGCTGATGACCAGTCTTGGTTTTCTAAAAAATCAATAATACTTATATTGGAAGGTTCAAAATCAACTTTTTGACCAGACATAAATGCCCGTGCTCTTTTTTCTTCTTCCGTAGACCAAATACAGATAATTGTAGTTGAATATTGTTCACCATCCCATGATTCAAAGTTGGCAATTGGAAATAGTCCAACTACGTTCATTTGAGACAAAGTTTCAACAACACTTGTGTTTTCTTTAAGTAAAGATCCTTTAATTCTTTTTAATTCTGCTTTGATGTTATCTAAATTTGATTGAGTTTGTGCTAATGATTCTCTTGCAGATTTTAATTCTGCAGCGAGCTCTGCATTTTTATTTGCAATTTTTGCTTCTACAGCAGCCATATCCAAATCTGGATTGACTTTTTTAATTGCTGCCATAATTCCCTCTTTAGCAAGTATTTCGTAACTAACATCTTCAAGTTTTGCGGCAGAAGCCTCGTCGACCTTTGCTAGTGCATCAACATAGGCATAATATGCGTCTTCTACTTTTTCTTGTGTCTCAGAAACCAGGTTATCAAATTTTGTATCAAACGGAGTTTCAGGTTGAACAATAATGTCTTCTGCTGACATATCAGTCCTTATAAACTCAATAAAATCTTTTTTTGCATTTAAAGATGCTTCACTAACAAGTAATCTTCTTTTGGTTTGAAATGACTTTCTTTTTGGACGTTTCGTCTTCAGGTAAGCGGTTCCTACAGCAATAAATATATCACCATTGTCACCTTTTGTAAGGCCATGCTTTTTTAGAAATTCAGATGCTAAATCTTCTGAAGGTTTAACTTTACTTTCTCTTGGTGTGTCATCATTTACCGTTTCTTCAACGACAGAATTGACACTTTTTTCTTCTGCAAAACTGGTGTTAATCATTCCCAGCACAAGAGATAAGAAAAGTATAAAAATTTTTGACATTTGAAACTCCTACTTTTAAATTTTAATTAGCTAAATAAGTTACGCCTTGTTTTGGTATTGCCAAGACTACTATATAATAATCATTGTACTTTCTATCTTCTATTTTTTTTAAATTTTTAATGGTTATTTTATCCTGCATTTTATTGTCATTAGATTTTATAATCTTTTTTATATAAAATTCCTTAAATTGTTTTAGTGCCTTGATAGCAACTTTTCTTTTTAGAATATTTGTGTTACTTTTATTAGCAATTTTCAAAGATGCTAATGAGAAAAAAAAATCTTTACCATCATAAATTTTATTTGAATTATAGTTGTTATTATTTATTTTTTTAAACTTTTTTACAAGACTGTCTGCATTTGAAGATGAAAACCAAAAAAGTAAAAAAATAAAATAAAAAACTTTTCTCACTCTACCAATCCTTATCTTTATCAATCTTCTTCATCATTTTTTTACTTTTACTTTTCACTTTTTTAAGTTTTTGCTTAGCAATTTCATCTTCTGTAGGTAAAGATTTAAAAACTGGCCTAACCAGAAAGCTGCCATCAAACTTCAAGTTTTTTAAATTTATTTTTTCATTATTGATTTTAAGCTTAGATTGTTTTGGTGAGCCTGAGATAAAAATTAAATCAGCGACCTCTTTTTCCACCCTGGCAGAATATTTTCCGGTTGTTTGATCAATCACTTTACCACTAAGCATTAGGAGCTTATATTTAGTTTTTTTATTAAAAAAACTCTTGCCTTGATCCACTAATATTTTTTTACCGTCTTTTGCTATTACTTTAGCAGGATAAAAAGTATCTGTAATTTTTCTAGACAATCTATTGGACATAATTTTGGCAAGAGAGTTTATACTACCTCCAGATTGACTTAAATTAAAATCATCTGAAAAAATTATTTGAGAAGTAGCAATATCAATAATGTTAACAGAAACACTTGCCTTTGATTTAGTTATAGAAATATTTTCGCCCATCAGCTTCTTATATATTTTTTTATTACTAATCTCATTCAAAGAGGATATTAATAGATAGTCAGCAGCAACTTTATTTCCAAGTTTGGCAGTTTCTTCAACTCTAAAATTACCACTTGCAATCATTTTTAGTTCTTTACTAATAGCCTGAGTATTTTTTCTGTCTAAAATTGCAAATCGGTTGCTGTTAGTTAACATTTTGTTAAGGTTTTTAGAAAACGTTGAATTAAATTTCTTTGCTTTGCTAGTATTTTTAACAGTTGAATTAATCTCAGGTGATGAGATAACAATTCTCATCCTTTTTAAATCATCAGAGAGTTGAAGTTTTGAAATGTTTACATCTAAATTTGCCTTATACATTTTTCCTGAGTTAGTTTTTGACATGGAAATAATTTTCCAGCTTTGTACAACTCCTTTTGTAGACTGTTTAATCTTTTCTTGAAAAGAAGAAGCAGAAGCAAAATTTTCATTACCATCTGACACTGTTTCAAAAGATTTCATCATGGTAGAACTTTCAGATGACATTTGTATTCCATTAACTTGAGATATTGCTTGAAGTAAACCATCTCTGATAGCTTCTTTTTTATTTAAACCGATACCCTCAACTGAGGTGGAAACAACTGTTAATTTGCTTCTTTTGGATGATTCTGAGGAAGTTGCAGAATTTTGATTACTGTTATTTTCAGAAGAATTTTTTACTTTTTTAATTTTTTGTAATTTTGGCTTAGATTTTCTTACATTTGAAGAGGACATTGATAGGGAGTAAACAGTTACAAACATCTTATGTCCAGTTAAAGGGTGTGATAGTACATCACTGTAACGTTTTGAGGCTCCTTTTATTTTTAAACCATCTAATTTTTGAGAAACTGTCTCAGCAAATGAAGAAGAAGTTACATTTTCAACGGAACCATCTTTATCAATAATCTCCTGCATCTTGTCTTTTGCTAATCTATTTAACTGAATGTCACCTTTTAATGCTATAGCAAGTTCTTTTTGTGCATATAACTCTGACTTTCCTTTGCTTGTTTTCATGTGAGCTGAAGTTTTTCCTTTAAGAGGTGCAGCCCCAATACCAAATAAGTAAAATTCACCTTTGTCATCTATAAATTTTCTACCACCTATAGTGGACGCCCAGTTAGTATTTTTTATATAATTTTTGAGACTAATTGTAGATGGTTCTAGTTGAATTTTTTTTCCATTAAGAAGTGAATATACTCTGTTTTCCTGCTCTACATTCCACATTAAAATTACAGTTACTTCATACTGTCCATCAACAAAAGACTCAAAGTGAGCTACCTGAAATGCGCCAACCAATGGCATTGAAGAAAAAGTTTTTACAGTTGAACTGTTTTCTTGAGCCACAACCTTATCTGATATTTTAACACTTGAATCTATTGAAGGTATTTTAACAATATCTTCCGCAGATAATTCTGTTCTTATAAATGAAATTATCTCTGATTTTGCTGTAATGTTTGCCTCAAATGTTTTAATTGCCCTAATATCCAAAAAATTTGGAACATTAGGGTCTTTAATTGCTGAATATGCAGAAGCTTTAGCAATATAAAAATTTCTATCGTCATCCCACCCAATACTAACACCTGCATCTGATAAGAATTGATTTGCTAGTTGAGAAGCTGTTTTATCTTCAATTACAAATGGCTTGGAATTAGCTAAATCCCTAACCTTATCAACATCTGACGAAAAACTAGAGGATATATTTATGATATTAAATAATAAATAACTTAAAATTAATGTTAATATCTTCTTCATATAAACTTACCTTAAATTTCAAACTTTATATATTATAGAAAATTTAGTAGATTTTTTTATAGTCCTTGAGCCTTTAGACTATCTACAATTTCCTGAGCAGCTTTTTTACCAGCCATTTTTAATGCATTTTTTTCAGCATCATTATCTTCTAAACCAGTTGCTCTAATATTTATTGGGCCAATAGAGGCTATTACCTGCGGAAAATCATCTTCAGGTACTTCTGTAATAGTTACTCTAACACTTCCTGATACTGTTGGCTTACCAGTTGTTTTACTAATCAAAGCAGTGTTGTAATTTAAAGTTCCAATCGTTACATATCGAATTCTTTTGCATCTCTTACTATCAGATTCTAAAATAGCATCAAATATAGCTGCTTCTGTGTCTTCAGACATAGTATCATTTTGGCTAAACTCTTCATTAATTATATCCATAGGTGGCGCACCACATGTTTTTGCAAAAGATGCATATCTTCCACCTTTATAACCATTGTCAGCCATAACTTTTTGAACTTGTGCATTTAAATCTTTAGAAGAGACAACAGTCCAGTTTCTTTTTGAAGATCTTTGTTTAGTAACAGTACTACCACCTGTTTGTGTTTTGGTATAACTACTACCTTCTTTATTCATTGCGGTAGTAGTGCCATCGGTGGTTGCAGATTTTTCAGCTGTTACTCCTGCATCATTTTTAGTAATTTTTGTTACCTTATCATCAAAAACTTTTGTGTCAGTTGAATCTGCCTTTCTTGCAATAAAAAAAGATATCATGCGTAACTTTTTCTTTGTTCTTCCTGTGCCTACAAGCATTGAATCAAATGCAGCAGAATTTACACTAGCTCTAACATGCACATTTAAAGTTCTTTCATCTTTATTTTGACTTTGTTTTTCTCTTTCAATATTGACTATTAAATCAATCTGAGACTTTATTTTATCTGAAACAGATAAATATCTATCCATTTTAGTTCTGTCTTCTTTAAGACACTTTGATACATATGTTTTAAGTGCATTTAATTTTGCTAATGATTTTGCTTGCTCAATTAGCTCTGGTGAGGGTTTTGGTGTACCAGAAAAAAAACCCTTAGGCTTTGGAATTTCAACAGTTGCTTTCCCATTAAACAAGTCTTCAGGCATACATTGCCCAAAAGCATTCAATGGAAATAAAAAGAAAAATAAAAATATGTATCTTAACATTGATTGATCCTTTAAATAAATTATAAGTCTAATTCTATAGACTAATTTAAATATATACCTTTGAAAACATAAAGTCTATAATGACTATTAAATTAACATGATAACTAAATAAATGTCACTTGTAATCACTTTTTTAATATACGTTGTTTTTTTTATCTTTCACAAACACACAATTGTAGAATTTGAGAAATTAATTTTTGCAAAGGAATTAGTAGATCAAGCAAGTATATTGTATATACCTCATGCAATCAGAATTATCGCATATTTTTTATTAGGAATCATATCTATTATCCCAATTTTTATGGCTCAATGTTTTACATATATTTTTTTGAATGGCTCGGACGTATTTCATTCTGTTTCTTTGTCTTCCATTAGTATTCTATCAATTGTTTTTGGTTTTTATTGTTTTAATTACTTAAGAAGTAAAAATTTTTTTCAACTTAAAAGTTCAATAGATTGGAAAAAAATTATTTTGATTAGTTTTTTTGCCTCATTATTTAATTCTTCTATTAGTTCTATCTATTTTTCATATTTAAATAATGAAATTATTGATTTAATTCTTGTATCAAGATTTATTGTTGGAGATACTGTTGGAATTATTGTTGGCATGTTTATTTTTATTTTAATTTTAAATTTAGTGAGATATGGAAAAATAATGAAGTCTTTAAAAATAAATAAGATTATTGAAATAATTAAAATTTTAGATGAAATGTCTCATGATCTTAAGATTGGAAGGTTATCTGGGGTTGATAAGGATGTTTTAACAAATTTATATTCTTATTATGATAAAACTAATAATAACGTAAATATAAAAAACATAGAATTTATCGATTTTGAAGGAAAAGCTATTTCTAAATCAACACTTTATAAATCTCTTAAGTCTCTATGTAAAAAGGAAATAATATCCCACCTTGGTTCTTCAAGGTCTTGTGTTTATAAATTCAATTAAAATACTAAAATATTTCTATTCTTTCCATATAGAATATGTAAATAATTATAACGGATAATGAATATGGTAGTTCAGTCAATATATAAAATTTTACTCACATTTATTTTTAGTATTTTAATTGTTAATTCTGCTTATGCAAAAAACCTTGATAAGGTTTATAGTAATTTTTTAATTTTTATCGAAAAAGAGTTTTTAAGTAAAAATATTAAAACAAAATCGATTGCCAACTCAAATAAATTTGTAATTTTAGATGTAAACCAAGATGAATATCTTGTTTCTTTTAACTTAATAAGAAAGAACTTTAACCAAGATATAGTTTTTATACCAACATTAAAAATTATTAGTCAATCCGATAATATATCTTTTAGCTTATCAAGATCCCTAACTTTTGAACTTGACTCAAACCTTTTTGAAATAGAGTCTATGACAAAGATGTTAGTGAATTCCAGTATTATACAGATGAAAAAAAATGGTATTCAATTTACTTTAGGTGATCAAAAATACAAAGATCAAAAAGAAAAGAAATTAATGGTTAGAATTAATTACTTCAATTCTTGTGAAAGAAACAAAATTATTGAAATCATGGAAAAAGAATTTCCCGGTTTTATTCATTTAGAAGCAGATAATATGAGCACTCCTTCAACAACCAGTATCTTGTATTATACAAATTCAACAATTTACAAAATTAAAAAATGGCTTACTCTTGTTTTGAATGAATTTAATTTTTCTGCAAATGATTTTTTTATAAAAAGTTATCAATCTAAGATTGATGTTACAAAAGTAAATAAATTAAAATATATCTATGTTTGTGAATAACTTCATGATTATTTTTAGAACATTATTCATTTTAGTCCTGGTATCAATTTCCACTAATGGATTTGCATTAATACAAAAACCATCAATTGCAGTTTTTATAATTGAGGGAGAAAAAAAAATTAATGCTATTAAATTACCCATTACATCACACTTAAATCAAAAAGGGTTTATCACTAGAGATGGAAATACTTTCTTAAAGAAAATAAATAAAAGTAATAAAAATAATCTTCAATTTATCATTGAAAATTCAGATCTATTAAGTAGTTTATCCAAAACAGAGTTACTATTAACTATCAAAGTAAATAATTATATTGAAAATAAAAACTCTATTAGAATATCTTTAACCTCAGAAATTTATAA
>Ga0209425_10005913_pt1 | contig 11866 bp, 21 predicted proteins | sample COG_05_FD_184749 | JGI IMG/M metagenome (GOLD analysis project Ga0209425, IMG submission 184749) | Pelagic Microbial community sample from North Sea - COGITO 998_met_05 (SPAdes) (version 2) | ecosystem: Environmental > Aquatic > Marine > Neritic zone/Coastal water | place: Helgoland, sampling... | reverse complement strand
TAAACCCCGCCGTGGTAGCATGGGCTTTAGCCCTAGAAAAAGGGCTATTCGACCATATGGTCGTATCACATCATGGCCTGAAACAGATGCATCAGAGATCAGAGTACAAGGATTCGCTGGCTGGAAAGCCGGAATGACTCATGTATTAATTAGAGATAATAATCCACATTCAACATCTGCTGGACAAGAAGTTAGGAAGGCAGTAACAGTAGTCGAAGCCCCACCTATGAGTGTTTTAGCAGTAAGAGGGTACAAAATGACTCCCTACGGTATGCAAACTTCAGGTGAATTTTGGATCAATGCTTCAGATGATGGGCCTCAAGGTCTCATGCCAAGATTTGCAAATCAATCACGTGGTGAACGTGATGAAGATGAGGGTCGTAAACCTGTGAAGCGAGCTGGAAGAATACCTGTTCGAAGTAACGGTTCATCAGAAGCAGCCTTTGAAGCGTTACTTAGTGCAGATTTATGCGATGTCAGATTAATAGTAGCCACACAGCCAGCAATGGTTAAGAGCATCACTAGTAAAACTCCTGAAATCATGGAAGTCGGACTAGTTGGTGGGGATAATAACGAGAAATTAGCATGGGCTAAAGAGCGCCTAGGTGGATTAATTACTGTTTCAGACGTTTATGACATTGGTACAGAAATTGATGTCATTGGAGTTACCAAGGGTAAGGGGTGGCAAGGTTCAATCAAAAGATGGGGAATTAAGCTGTTAAGTCATAAAAACAGTAAACGCCGTAGACAAGGTGGTAACATGGGGGATTTCGGTACAGGGTATGTAAGGAAGACTATTAGACAAGCTGGACAGACAGGCTATCATCAGAGAACAGAGATGAATAAACGTGTTCTTAGAATTTCAGAACCTAATGAATCAGATATCACGCCAGAAGGCGGATTCCTGCATTATGGTGAAGTTTCTAATGATTATATGATAATCGAGGGAAGTTTACCTGGACCTGCAAAAAGAATGTTAAGATTCCGTGATGCAATTCGTCCTAGAGCAAGTAAGCCAGAAGTAGATTTGACTTATGTCAGTACATCATCAAAACAGGGGGTCTAAATAAATGAAAGTTAAGACTTACAATTTAGTATCTAATGTCGAGCAAGAAGAATTAGATGCTGGTTTACTAGCAGAATCATATATTGTCGAAATTACTGACGGGAAAAATTTAACTCTGCCTTCAGTGTTTGAAAGTGAGATTCGAGAAGATCTAGTTCGGTCAGCAGTACATGCGTCTCGTGCCAATCGAAGACAAGCATATGGTCATAATGAACACGATGGTAAGCGTGCACCTCAGCCAGGAATGAAACATTCTGTAGAATGGTGGGGTAAGGGAAGAGGTGTATCTAGAATCATGAGAAAAACAGGTCAAAGAACAGGTGCACAAAATCCACATACTCGTGGCGGCCGAAGGGCTCATGGTCCTAAAGTCGCAAAAGATTGGTCACAGAAATTAAACAGTAAGCAAAGAACACTTGCTAGAAATTCAGCAATAGCTGCTAGTATCAATCCTGAGATGGTCTCTTCTAGAGGTCACAACTTCGATGATAAGGTCCGTTTCCCAATAGTTATCGATGGTTACAAGGAATCTCGTGGAGAATCTACTGAGAAATATGACCTTGAATCACTTCCGCTTCAAAATTCAACAAGAAAATTCGTTGCAATGATGAAAGGCCTAGGTCTTGGTGAAGATTTAGACCGTGCAAAGTCAGGAAGAACAATACGTGCTGGTAAAGGTACTATGAGGGGTAGAAAGTATCGTACTCCGAAAAGCCTTCTTCTTGTAGTAGCAGGGCGCGATGGACTTCACAAAGCAGCTCGCAACGTCCCTGGTGTCGATGTAGTTGCAGCCAAAGATTTGTGTGCAGAAGATCTTGCACCTGGTGGCGATATGGGGCGTTTGACAGTTTGGACAAAGGCAGCAATTGAGGCAATGGAGTGATGAAAATGGTAAATCCCTATGATATAATTTTGATGCCTTGGATTACCGAGAAGACTTTAGAAGCACGTAGAGTTTCTGATTTAGAAAATAACTACAGAGAAAATAATAATCGAATTGAGTTTATTGTGCGAAGAGAATCCACAAAAACACAAATCCGTCAAGCAGTTGAAATGCTATTGGATGTCAAGGTGGCAAAGGTCAATACCAAAATCACCATTACTGGCAAACATGCAAGTATTCGTCTTGCAGAAGGATATGATGCAGAGGAGGCAGCGCTGAAGTTAGGCGCTTTCTGAGGTGATATTATGGGTAAGAGAACAAGATCACAGCGTAAAGGTTCAAGTCCAAAGAATAAGGTCTCAAGTCATAGATTCCCAGCTGCAAATAAACTACCTAGAGTTAGTGGGAAGATTGCTGAAGTAGTCGATTTAATTCACAGTCCAGTTCATACAACTCCACTTGCAAAAATCAAATTTGAAGATGGTCAAGTTGGACACATGGCAGCTCCAGAGGGGATGTCTGTAGGTCAGAATATTGCTTTTGGAGATAATGTATCTCTTAAGCCAGGTAACGTTACAACCCTTGGTCAAATCCCAGAAGGAACTCCTGTTTGCAATGTAGAATTGAGGCCTGGTGATGGTGGTAAGCTTGCTAGATCTGGTGGGAACTCTGCATTATTAGAAACTCGAATGGGTGACAAAGTACGTGTTAGATTGCCTAGTGGCCGATTAAAAGAATTACATTCTAAGTGTCGGGCAACAATTGGTGTACTAGCAGGTCATGGAAGAACAGAGAAACCATTGATGAAAGCGGGTGCAGCTCACTATCGTGCAAAAGCTCGTGGTAAATTATATCCTACAGTTAGTGGTGTAGCAATGAATCCAGTAGATCACCCTCATGGTGGTGGTAATCATCAGGCAGTACATGGTCCGAATTCAGTAAGTCGTAATGCGCCTCCTGGTCAGAAGGTTGGAAATATCGCTCCAAGAAGAACAGGTCGTGGAAGAGTTAGAAATGAGGAGGCATAAATATGGCAAGAAAATCCAAGAAAATGTTCCGTTCACCTAAACTCGCTCGACGTCAGGCTAGAAAACGCCGTTCTCAAATTTCAGAACGCCGTAAGAAAGAATTCTTGTGGAGAGGTTACACTCTTGAAGAACTCCAGAAAATGCCACTTTACCCTCCGGAAGATGATATGAGTGCAATATGCATCGCTACATTAATGCCATCGAGAGCTAAGAGAACACTGTCTCGAGGTTTAAATCTCGACTGTGAAAAATTACTTGATAAAATTAGATCTAACAGTTCAGGTAAGGTAATTAGAACACATTCTAGGAGGATGTATATTCTTCCTGAGATGGTAGGTACTACAATTGGAATTCATAATGGTCGCGATTTCGTTAATGTAGAAATAATTCCAGAAATGATTGGTCATGCTTTAGGTGAATTTGCAATGACGAGAAGATCAGTAACACACACCGGGCCTGGTGTAGGTGCGACAAGATCTTCAACACACGTAGCATTAAAGTGAGGTGAAATAATGAGTAGACAAGCAGGTAAATCACAATCCGGATACACACAACTCTTAGAGGGTTCTAACCTTGTTTCTGCACGTGCAGTTAATGTTGATGTACATCAAAAACATTGTTTACATATTGCAAAGGCATTACGAGGTATGAATGCTGCAGACGCGATTTCATACTTAGAAGATGTAATTGCTGAAAAGAAAGCAATACCTTACACTCGTCGTACACGAAGAGGTCGAGGAGGAAATACCATGGCAGGCCATCGAAAAGGTAAGATGGGTCCCGGAAAGTTCCCTCGTAAAGCATCAAAAGTTTTCATTAAATTAATTAATAGTGCTATGGATAATGCTCGTCAAAGATATGATACTATTGAGCCTGAAGAGATGGTAATTACTCATCTTGCATCACACCGTGGTCAAATCCACAGAGGATGGAGACCTCGTGCACAAGGTAGAGCTACTCCTGATAATCACTATCAAGTAAATATAGAAATATTCCTGGAACACTTCGGTGAAGAGGAACAAGAGGACGAATTCTGAGGTGTCAAATATGAAGCAAAACACAATTAGAACTTTCATTAATCGTAATGTAGAGCGTCAATTAGTTAGGGAATATCTTCTCAAAGAAACAGAGCGCGCAGGATTTGGCGGTTTAGATTTCAATCGTACTCCAGAAGGTACGAAAGTAACTCTTCATGCTGAGCAAGTTGGTCGTGTAATAGGCCGTCGAGGAAAAGTAATTCATGAGTTACAGCGTCGTTTACAAGAAGATTTTAACTTAGAAAACCCACATCTTGAGGTTACAGAGATAGAGGAACAACGTCTTAATGCTCAAGTTATGGCTAGTCGTTTAGCAAGCTCTCTAGAAAGAGGTTGGTTCTTCCGAAGAGCTGGTCATAGTACTGCACAAAATATTATGGACGCAGGAGCAAGGGGCTGTTTAATTATAATTTCAGGTAAAATTACTGGTGCAAGGCATCGAGTTGAGAAGTTCCAAAAAGGTCATATTAAATTCTGCGGAGAAACTGCCCTTGAATTCATGGATACAGGTTTCTCAGTATGTGTTAAGAAACTCGGCACAATTGGTTGTACTGTAAGAATAATGCGTAAAGGCGTACAATTACCACATGAAATTAAAATCCATGAGCGTCATGAAGTAGGTCTTGATCCTATTGATGAAGTCTCTATGATTGAAGCACCTCCTGAAGATCCAGATACAGATTCAAGTGATGTTGCTGCTGAAGAAGTAGTTGACTCGGTACTGCAAAAAATGGCAGATATCGAAACTAAAGAAGAAGTCCAGGAGGAAGAGTGAATGTCTCACCTATCATCTAGAGATATTGATGGCATGAATGTGGAACAGCGCGAACGCCGTTTAGAAGAACTTCGCGAAGAGATGCTTCAACTGCGTGCTCAACAAGCACTCGGTGGTTCATTATCAGATTCTGGCTCGTACAAGGCTACAAGACGTAGTATAGCTCGTCTACTAACAAAGATGAATGAGGATTCACAGGAGTAGAGTAACAAATGGCTGGTATATGCAATCTGTGTGGTTTACCTGATGAATTATGTATCTGTCAAGAAATAGCAAAAGAACAACAAAAAGCAATAATTTCAGTAGTAAGAAGGAGGTATGGTAAAATGGTAACTATCGTTGAAGGAATCGATGATGTAGCAATCGATATCAATAAACTAGCTAAAATTCTGAAAGGTTATTGTGCCGCTGGTGGTACTGTTAAAGATCGTACTATTGAATTGCAAGGGGAGCACAAGAAAAGAGCATCTAAGATCCTCGAACAAAATGGATATCAAGTGGAGGTGCGTTAATTGACTAATTCTATTCATATGCCGTTCCTTGCTAGAAATATCTCAATAGTTGATTCGGTAGATCCTACACTGATAGGAATCAAAGGAAAAATCCTTGAGGAGACTAGGCGTACAATTATAGTACAAACAAAAAATGGAGAGAAAACATTTGCTAAAGATGTAATCCAATTCACACTCGATTCTGAGAATAATGTCATTGATGGTGCCACGGTCACCCAACGGCCAGAGGATCGAATTAACCGTAAATATAGGAGGAACTAAAATGCGAGATATCGGAGTAGATGTAAAAACGCCGGAAGGCGAATGGGATGGTGACGAAAACTGTCCATTTAACGGAAGTCTAAGAGTTCGTGGACAAATTATCGAAGGTAAAGTATACTCGAGTAATATGTCTGGCTCAATTGTAGTAGAGAGAGAAATGACTCGATATATGAAGAAATATGAGAGGTATGAGAAGCGTACAAGAAGGTACCCTGCTCACTTACCTTCTTGCATTGGTGAAATAAACCCTGGTGATTCTGTAAGAATCATGGAATGTAGACCACTTTCAAAGACGGTTAAGTTTTGTGTAATAGAGAAAGGTGATTCTCAATGAAGGGAATTTCAAGTCGTGTGACTAAGGCTTTGCCTACACAGGCAAAGATGGATTGTGCAGATAATACTGGTGCTAAAGTAGTTCAATTAATCAACGTTCTAAAGAAAGGAGGAGTTGCTGGTCGTTATCCTGCAGCTGGTGTTGGTGACATGATTCGTGTGACAGTTCGTAGAGGAACACCAGAAACAAGAAGACAAATATTCACAGCAGTAATCATTCGTCAATCAAGACCATTCCGTAGAGTAGACGGTACATGGGCTAGATTCGAAGATAATGCATGCGTTCTAACTAATGAGCGTGGAGATGTTCAAGGTTCCGATATCAAGGGCCCTGTTAGTAGAGAGGCTGCAGAACGCTGGCCTAGAATCGCAGCTACTGCGAAACAAATTGTATGAGGTGAGATGAATGGCAACAAAGAATCCTGGAAAAAACCGCCTTTCCCAAAATAAGGCTCCAATTCACGTGAAACGTAAGCGTATGCGTGCACGTTTAATCACAGACGATCCTAATTTACAGAATGTTCGAACTGTAACAGTTCGTGTAGGCGATGAAGTAGAGGTCCTACGTGGTGATTTCGGTAATCCTAATAGCATCAAGTCAGATTCTAAAGGTAAGCGTTTAGGACAATCAAGAGGTAGAGCCGGTTTGAAATCGAAAGTTAATCGTGTAGATACCTCTAGTGGTAAAATCTTTGTAGATGGCTTAACTATCACTACAGCAGATGGAAAAGAGGAAGCACTACCTATCCATCCTTCTAACTTAGTTGTTACAGCATTGTATGAAGGAGACCCAGTAAGAATCAAGCAATTGATTGAAAGAGGAGGCGGACAATTATGAGTAGTAGCCATATTAAGCGTTTAATGATGCCAAGAAGTTGGCCATTGCCACGAAAAACAACAGTTTGGGTACAAAAACCAGATCCTTGTGGACATAGTATTGAGAAATGCATGCCTATGGGTATGATTCTTCGAGATATACTAGGGGTAGCACACAACCGTCGAGAGGCTAAGAAAATTCTACATTCCAGAAAAGTCATGGTTGATGGAAAAATCGAGACTGCGATTGGACGTGGAGTAGGTTTAATGGATGTTTTAACAGTTGGAGAAAACAATTTCCGTTGTGTATTAGACATTAATGGTAAGTTGCGATACAGACCAATTAGTAAGAAACAAGCATCATCCAAAACATGTCGTGTAATGGGTAAAACTACTGTTTCAGGCGGAAAAACTCAGCTTCATCTTCATGATGGAAGAAATCTTTTATTCGATTCCAATCCTGAATACAAATCAGGTGACAGTGTAGTAATATCACTTCCAGAACAAGAAATTACTTCTCATCATAAATTCGAAGAAGGTGCTTTAGCATATCTGACAGGTGGATCTCATATAGGAGAAACCGCAACTGTTAGTTCAAGAGAGATAAAACGCTCATCAAAAGCAAATGAAGTATCTTTTGATGATTTTGGTACAATTGCAGACTACGTATTCATTCTTGGAAATTCTAAAGATATCCCTTTGGAGGTGGTTGAATGAGTGCTAATGCAATGTTAGAGCCTAGAATCACTAAAGTTACTATCAACATAGGTGTTGGCGAGGGTGGTCAGAGACTGCAACTTGCAGAACAAGTTCTTGAGTTACTTACAGACTTGAAGCCGGTAAGGACACTTTCTACTAGCACAAACCGTGATTTGGGTACACGTATTGGCGGGCCAATAGGTTGTAAAGTTACTATACGCGATCAAGATAAAATAGCATCATTCTTGAAAGATGCATTCTGGATACGTCAGAATACGTTACCTGGATATAATTTCGATCAATCAGGTAATCTTTCTTTCGGTATATCGGATTATACTGATTTTCCCGACCAAAAATATGACCCAGATATTGGAATATTTGGTATGGATGTAAATATCGTTCTCGAGCGCCCTGGCCATCGTGTATCTCGACGTCGCCGTCGAAGTACTAAGGTTGCTAGAAATCATCGTGTTATCCGTGATGAATGCAAACTATGGTTTGTGGAGCAATTTGGAATTACAATAGTGGAGGAGTGAAGCATGGCAAGAGATCATGGAGAAGAAATAGGACGAACAAATGGCTGCAGACGTTGTGGACGTAGCCGAGGAATGATTCGCCGACATGGACTAAGATTATGCCGCCAATGTTTCCGCGATGTAGCTCCGAGTATAGGATTTAAGAAGAATAGTTGAGGTGAGAAGAAGATGCAATTTGACCCATTAAATGACGCATTTACCCGTATTTTCAATGCGGAGACCGCAGGCCACTATGAAGTGACCGTACGACCGGCTAGTAAGCTGTTAGGAAGCATGTTATCAATTATGCAGAAATCTGGATATGTTGGTGAATATGAAGCCCTTGATGATGGCCGTGGCGGAGGTTATAGAATCGAACTAGTCGGTGCTATAAATCGCTGTGGAATAATCAAACCAAGATTCTCGGTTCAAAGATCTGAATATGAGAAGTGGGAATCCAGGTACCTACCTGCTCAAGATTTCGGACTTCTAATTATGTCTACGAATCAAGGTGTAATGAATCATTATGAAGCAAAGAAGGAGAGAATAGGCGGGCGTTTGCTCGCATATATTTTCTGAGGAGGGATAAATATGGTTAAGTTAGATAAAATAGTACATACAATTCCACTACCTGATGGAGTGAATGCTTCTCTTGATGGACACAATGTCACTGTTTCAAAAGATGGAAACACAGTATCTCGAGAATTCCGTCATCCTCGTCTAGATATTAGCACTGTTGATGGTAGCTTGCAAGTATTTTGCGATTTACCACGACGCTCTGAAAGAGCACTAGCTGGAACATGGAATGCTCACTTAACTAACATGGTTAAAGGAGTGGATTCAGGATTTGAATATCGTCTACAAGCGGTTTATTCTCACTTCCCTATGACTATAAAAGTCCAAGGTGATAAATTAACTGTGAACAATCTTTTCGGAGAAAAGGTTCCTCGTGTAGCCAAACTACCTTGGTCGCCCTCTGATGTTGAGGTAAAAGTTGAAAATAAGACAGATATTATCGTCAAAGGTGCAGATAGAGAGAAAGTAGGACAAACAGCAGCAAATATTGAGAGATCCTGTGTTGTTAAGAAAAGAGATAGGCGTGTGTTTCAAGATGGAATATACATAGTCTCTAAGGGTGAATAAAGGAGGTAATAGTATGGGATACGAAAAAATGACTGTTGCAGAACTAAAAGAATTACTTAGAGAAGCAAATTTACCAGTTTCTGGAAAGAAAAGTGATTTAATCTTAAGACTCAATGAATCAAGTAATTCATCAGAAGAAGTAATCGAAGAAGTAATCGAAGAAGTAATCGAAGAAGTAGAAGAAGATGATTTTGATGAAGATGAAGAATTCTTCGATGAAGAGTGGGATGAAATTCATACTGCTCGGCAAAAACCAGTTTTAGATGATGAAACAAAAGCAAATTTATCAAAACGTGCTGCTCAAATGAAGAAGCAACCAAAATTCCGTCGTCAAGAGTGGTATAGATACTATCGTCTTGCTAGATCAGGATGGAGAAAACCCAAGGGTATGCAATCTAAGCAAAGACTCAACATGAAGTATCGTACTCCAATGGTGAGAGTAGGGTATGGGAAAATAGCTGCAGTTCGTGGATTACATCCATCTGGTTTTGAAGATGTTCTTGTGAATCAACCAAGTGACCTTGATGGACTTGACCCAGAGCGTCAGGCAATACGCATAGGCGCAAGTGTAGGTAACAGGAAGAGAGCAAATATCCATGATAGAGCTGATGACTTAGGCCTCCGTGTACTAAATCGTCGTAAGATTGACAGGAAAGGTGATCTTCAATGATTATTTCTAATCAGAAGAGAATGGCTGCGCAAATTCTTTCAAAGAAAGAGGGGCGTACAGTAGGAATTCATAGAGTATGGATTAATCCAGACTATCTTGATGAAGTCAGTACAGCAGTTCAGAAAGATGACATTCGTCAGTTAATTGAAGATGGCTTAATCAAAGCCAGACCTATTCAAGGAATCAGTAAAGGTAGATCTAGAAGAGCTGCGGAACAAAAAGCAAAAGGTCGCCGTAAAGGTCCTGGTTCACGAAAAGGTACGAGGAATTCGAGAGATCCTAAGAAGAATCGATGGATGCGTCTTATTCGTGCTCAACGTAGAGTTCTAAAAGACTTGAGAGGAGATGAAACACTCACTCCTAGTGAATATAGGTATTATTATCGAAAAGCAAAAGGTGGTACTTACCGTTCTGTTGCTCACATGCGTACCAACATGGGTTTGGATGGCATAAAACTTGGAGGCGATGAATAATGGCACATGGTAAAAACCAAAGATTAAGATTCAAGAGACGTAGAGTTGGAGAAACTGACTATCGTCGAAGAATGAAGTTACTTAGAGGAGATAAGCCTAGAGCAGTAGTTAGAGTATCAAATACTCAGACAACTTGTCAATTAGTAGAGTTCAATCCAGATGGAGACTTTGTTTTGGCATCTGTAAATGGTAAAAATCTAGTTGATAAATTTTCTTGGCCTAAAGATATTTCTAGAAAATCTGTCCCTGCAAGTTATCTTGCAGGATACGCACTTGCAAAGAATGCAATGGCTGCTGGACATGAGAGTGCAGTACTTGATATTGGACTTTCAGCATCATCTACAGGAAGTAGAGTTTTCGCAGCATTAAGAGGTATGGTTGATGCGGGGTTAGATATTCCTCATGGCGATCAAGTATTCCCTGATGATGACAGAATTCATGGTGTACACATCGATGAATCAATGGCAGCTAAAGTGAAGAAATCGCTGAAAGCGATAGAGGAGGCATAAATATGAGTGATGAAGAAAAAACAGAAGTCGTTCAATTAGCACCTGGTCTCGCAGCAGCATTAGCTCCTGTCGAAAAAAGTACTGATACACGAGGTCGTAGAGGCCCAGACCCATTAGCAGGTCTTCGTTCATGGGTTCCTCGTACTAGACTTGGTCGTATGGTCATGAATGGTGAAATATTAACCTATGAACAAGCAATAGAAACAGGGCTTCCAATTAGAGAAGTAGAAATTGTTGATGCGCTACTCCCAGATCTCACTGATGATGTTTTAGGTGTAAATATGATTCAAAGAATGACTGACTCAGGACGCCGTGTTAGGTTCAATGTATTGTGCGTTGTAGGTAACAGTGATGGTTATGTTGGACTTGCGGTTTGTAAAGGAAAAGAAGTCTCAGGAACTATTCGTAAGGCAATTGATAAGGCTAAATTAAATCTGATTCCAGTAATGAGAGGAAATGGTTCATGGGAATCGTCCGAAGGTCCTGGAAATTCTGTACCATTCAAAGTAACAGGTCGTTCAGGTTCTACAAGGATTACTCTAATGCCCGCTCCTGCAGGTAAAGGTTTGGTTATCGGAGACTATGGTCGTCGTGTACTCAACCTTGCAGGAGTTACTGATGTTTGGGCTAGATCTGCAGGCCAAACACGTACAACTATTAATTTTGCACGTGCAACATTCAACGCTCTTGTTGAGTTAAATAAAACTAAAATCACAGATCGTGATAGACAAAGGCTGAATATCACTAAAGGGAGGAAAATGCAATGACATTTTTGGTAATTAGAGCACGAAGTGACCGTGGAGTCACAAAGAAAATTAGAGATACAATGCTAATGCTTAATTTAACACGTGTTAATCATGCTACATTGATACCAGAAAATGTAACCTATTCAGGAATGTTACAGAAGTCTAAGGATTACATCACATGGGGCGAAGTAGATGCTGAGACAATCGAAAAACTTCTGAAAGAGCGAGGACGAATGGTTGGAGATAAACCTGTAGACGACGCTACGATTAAAGCAGCTAGCAATTATAAAACGGTTGCAGCATTTGCAAAAGCAATGGCAGCAGGTGATGCTACTATGAAAGATGTTGATGGATTAAAACCAATTTTTAGACTACACCCTCCACGCGGAAGCAAAGGATG
>Ga0209425_10005907_pt1 | contig 11871 bp, 8 predicted proteins | sample COG_05_FD_184749 | JGI IMG/M metagenome (GOLD analysis project Ga0209425, IMG submission 184749) | Pelagic Microbial community sample from North Sea - COGITO 998_met_05 (SPAdes) (version 2) | ecosystem: Environmental > Aquatic > Marine > Neritic zone/Coastal water | place: Helgoland, sampling... | reverse complement strand
CCAGGAATAATTTCTCATTTATCAAGAAAACTGTTCTAATTTGCTAATGTCCAAAGAAAATAACAATTTGACTAGATCAGACGAACTCTTTTTGAAAGCAAAGGCTGTAATTCCAGGAGGAATTTTTGGACATTACAAGTATTCAGTTGGCGAGTCTGCTCCTAAATTTTTTTCCAAAGCTAAAGATTCTTATTTTTGGGATGTTGATGGAAATAAATTTATTGACCTGATGTGCGCCTATGGACCCATGATCTTGGGCTATAACAATCCTGTTGTGGATAAAGCTGCTCAGCAACAATACGATCTTGGCAATACTGTTAGTCTGGCTTCTCCAGTGATGATTGAGCTGGCAGAAACTCTAGTTGATATGGTTGCAGTTGCCGATTGGGCTCTTTTTGGTAAAAATGGCGGAGACAGTACTTCTTTGGCAATAATGGTAGCTAGAGCTGAAACTGGTAGAGAAAAAATAATCAAAATTAATGATGGTTACCATGGAGTGGCTTCTTGGATGCAAAGAAATAACAGTCCTGGCACCATCCCTTCGGATACCGATGAAATAATAGATATTGAATGGAATGCTATAGATGAACTTGAAAGAGCGATATCTGAGAATCCTGATCAAATTGCTTGTTTTATATCGTCTCCTTATCACCATCCCGTTCTTAAAGATAACGTATTACCGGAAGACCAATACTGGCAGAAAGTGGAGTCACTTTGCAGGCAGAATGGAATTGTCCTTATAGTTGATGATGTAAGAGCAGGATTCAGGATCAATCTAGCCGGATCCAATGAAGCCTATGGGTTCAAGCCTGACCTTGTGTGCTTAGGAAAGGCCATGGGTAATGGGTATCCTATCTCAGCTTTGGTTGGAGCTGACCACTTAAAGAAATCAGCTGAAGCAGTTTACTTTACAGGGACACAGTTCTTTAATGCCGCTCCTATGGCTGCTGCCAAAGCAACCTTGCTGGAATTACAAAAAATAGATGCAGTAAGCAAAATGGAAGAATTTGGAAATAATCTTAAAAATGGATTAGTAAAAGTTGCTCGCGAGAATCAATTTGAACTAGTAGTTTCTGGAGTTCCTACTATGCCTTATTTTCGCTTAAATAATGTAGACATTAAGGTTCATAATGCTTGGATAGATGAATGTTTAAAACGCGGTTTGTACATGGTCAATTATCATAATCATTTCATCTCTGCTACTCATAACAAAGAGGACTTGGAGAACATTCTTGAAATCGCTTCCGATTCTTTCTCCGCTTTAAGTAAAAGCTTATAGAAAAATTATTCTCCCTCATTTTGTAAAAGTGTATAGTTCCGTAGTGACTGACACTAAGAATACCAAAGATACCGAACCAACAAAGGCCTACAAAAACCTAGACTTCCTCAACAGCAAAGACGCCAGAACCCTTAGAATTTTATCTGAGTATGTATATCCCAAAAAACAATTTGAAGAAGAGAAGATTAAAAATACGATAGTAATCTTCGGATCGGCAAGGGCACCTTCGCCTGAAGAATCCAATACACATCAGCAGTCCGACAAAGTAAGTAGTGTTAATCTTAAATTAGCCAAGTACTACGAAGCTACAAGAGAACTTTCAAGACAACTCTCGGAGTGGTCTATGAATTTAAATGAAGAAGATCAAAAGTACGTGGTTTGTTCAGGCGGAGGACCTGGAATAATGAAAGCGGCTAATCGAGGAGCGAACGAAGTGGGAGCTAAGTCTGTTGCTCTGGGAATCTCCCTGCCTTTTGAAAATGAACCAAACCCTTACGTTTCTTCCGAATTAAACTTTGAGTTTCACTATTTTTTCACCAGAAAATTTTGGTTCTCCTATTTATCAGAAGCTTTTGTGATTATGCCGGGTGGTTTTGGAACTCTGGATGAATTTTTTGAGATCCTTACTCTTATACAAACTGGAAAAATTAAAAAAGACCTGCCAATAGTCCTTTTTGGAGAAGACTATTGGACTAGTTTAATTAATTTTGAAATTTTAGTGGATTACGGAGTGATAGATAAAAAGGATTTAGATCTATTTTTTATTACCAGCAGTGTAGAAGATGCCTATAAATACCTTACTTCAAAATTAAGTCAGAAGTAGAAATAACATTTTTAACTAGAAAATCCAGAATCAGATTTTATATATTGAAAGCTTGCCTTATACCTTGTATGACAAACTCGACAGAAAGAGCCCCCAACAATAACCCAAAAGTTCTTTGCAATATACCTATAGCAGAGAGAGGTAAAAGATTAACAAGCTTTGAAGAAAGCCACAAAGATAGAGCGGTAAGAGCTATGACGACGACAACGGGACTAAAACCTATCACTTGTTCTTGAAGAGTACTGTTTCCTTTTTCTGAAAGAAGCATGACTATTGTTATTGCTCCTGGGCCAGCAATAAAAGGGATGGCGAGAGGAAATGTTGCAAGAGAAGTAAGAGCTTCATCGCTCATGGCTTTTTCAACAGTATCTTGTCTTTTTTCTTGACGTTGTTCAAAGACCATTTGATAGGCGATGATCAGCAAAAAGAGGCCTCCAATAATTCTAAAAGAGTGAATATTGATGCCCATAAAATCCAGAATAGCGGACCCCAAAACCCAAAATAACAGCAATACAATAAATGCTGTTGTGCTGCTCCTTAGTGTTAATTTAAGGATATCGCTTTTAGTAAGTCCTTGGGTAAAGGTTGCGAATATTGGAAGCAGACCGATTGGATCAATTGCAACGAATACAATTACAAAATTTTCTACGAATAGATTAAACATGTTCGTAGTTTACTATCAGTTTGAATGGTAAGATAAGTAAAAGGAAAAGAAACATGCCATACGCTCATAGAGAAGATATTTACGATGCTGATACTCACATGATGGAGAGACCGGATTGGATATATGAGTTCGCTGATAAAGAAATAAGAGATAGGCTTGAGCCTATAGTTGAAGGAGACGAAGATACTTTAAAGAGAATTGACGACTCCATTAAGAAATTTAATGAAAGACAATCGTCACCTGAAGTGTTACATAAAGCCAAAGACGAATTTATGGGATGGGGTCATAAAGGCTGGGATGGCTTAGGTGCTTTTGATTCTAATGAAAGAATTTTAGCAAATGACCTTCTGGGTTTTAAAGGGCACATAGTCTTTCCTACCAGTGCCTTTGATCAAGTTTTAGCATCAAAAGATGATCAAGTTGTTATAGGGGGTGTTAAGGCATTAAATCGAGGCATGGCTAGTTTCTGTCAAGATGATTCTAGAATGCACGGCGTTGCATACATTCCCTTTCATTTTGGAGAAGAGGTGGCACTCAGCTTTTTGAATGATGCAATTAATAAAAATTTTTCTGTTGTTGCTATAGACACCATAGCCCCTGTAGGTTGTAAATCTTCCACCCATCCGGATTTTGATCCAGTTTGGAAAGCTATACAGGAAGCCGACATGGCCATAACTCTTCATGTGGGAATAGATAATAGCTGGGACCCTGTCCCTTTGTCTTTTTACAACAATGCCAGTTCAGTTCCTAAACATAAAGAAGGCGACGCGCCTAGAGATGCTTTGGCCTATATGGGAATTAGTTATTGCGCAGAACTCTTTCTTGCTGCAATGATATTTGATGGAGTTTTTAATCGTTTCCCAAAACTCAGGGTAGGGGTTGTTGAATTAGGAGCTTCCTGGGTGATCTCTTGGATGAAACACCTTGATCAATCTTTCAGAGCCTTCAGAAGGTTACAAGATTTATCTCACGTCAAAATGCTGCCTTCTGAGTATGTACAGAATCATATAAAGCTTACCCCTTTTCCTGGAGAAGATATCGGATGGATTTTAGAAAGTGGAGCTGCTGACTTATTAATGTTTGCAACAGACTACCCTCACCACGAAGGAACGGACGATCCTATAAGCAGATATGAAAGAACCATGGAGAATATCTCAGAAGAAACTAAATTAAAATTCTATACCAATAATTTTAAACAACTTCTAGGAAGCCACTTATAGACTTTAAGAGCTATTCAGAGATTTATACTCTGGCCCCAGGAAAGATTCTAAGAAAGTTCTCAGAATAAAAAAAGTCTTTTTTACTTTCGTCATGATTTGCAAGTGTTTTTTCAAACTTTCCTATGGGGTCTCTCGTGCCTTCTACGTGCGGATAGTCACTTGAAAAAAGGTAAAGTTCTGGACTCGAAGCATCCATCAACAATCCTACATCCTCATGTGCATAGGGAGTAAAAGCCATTTGTTCTTTTAACTGCTCAGAAGGTTTTCGTTTTATGTCTTCTAAGTTCTTATCGACTCTATTCCAAGTTTTAACAACGTAATCAAGTCTTTGTAGCATTTCTGGAACCCAGCCAGCTCCTAGCTCAACACTCGCTCCTCGCAGATTAGGGTGTCTTTCGAAAACGCCATCTAAAACCATCATTGAGATAAAAGTTTCGGGTCCTTGATGCATAACAACCATGTCTTTTGCTCTAACATTTTCTCCACCGCCCATCCAATCTTTGCTGGGTGGCTTACCATTATCGTTCCAGCTTTTATCCAATTGAAGAGGTGCTCCGCCTACGTGCATTAAAAAAGGCATGCCTTCATCTGAAAGTTTTTGCCAAAAAGGGTCTAATGCTAAATGCCCAGGAGATCTATCTCCGCATGCATAATGAGGAATCCATATTGCTTCTAGCCCAGACTTGATAGCAAAGTCCAATTCAATCATTGCTAATTCTGGTTCGTGCAAAGGAATGACCCCTACACCCATAAGCCTTGAATCTTCAGAGCAGAAATCCGACATGGCTCTGTTGTGTGCCCGTGTAGCTCCATAACGCAATTCAGGTGAGATTCCCTTTTGGTTATCAACGTATTTGGCTTTACCTCTGACGTCTCTGAAAGGAGTGACAACACTGTGAGTTGCAAAAACGAGTTGTTTTTTAAAACCAAGCAAGTCCATGGCAACACTTCTGTCATCTCGATCAAAGGCACCCAAAGCTTGAATTTCTTTTGATTCAGCAATCAGGTCATCTCCTAATGCAACCTGTGCTTCTATATGCTCTTTGGAGTGCTTTCCGCCGTTTTTAATTATCTCTTCAACTTCTTCATCCGTCACGAGACTGGCTTTGTAGTTAACAGGCGGTATTAGATCTTTAAATTCTTTATCAGCATAGTCAATGATAAAATTGGGCAATTCCATAACGTGACTGTCTGCATCGTAATAATTTCTTTCTTTAGGGGCGTAGGCCATAAATTTTCTCCAAGTTTCATTTATCTTAGCATTAATAATGAATCCTTTAATTACTTCCAATTTTTTTTCTACGCTAACAACATATAAAATCTATAATCACAGCACAATGACAAATCAAGAAACAAAAAATTTTAACCCTTTATGGGCGTTAGTTCTTTCCCTTCTTGTTTTTAATCTGTTCCCAGTTCCCTTTGATGTATTGCTTACTTTTGCAGGTGACTGGGTTTTCTTTAATCCAACTGAAGTAGAAATGGGTATTTTTGGAAACATTATTCTTTATCCCGTTAAAGGCAACCTGACGATGATACTTTCAGCTCCTTTAATTATTTATTTCTTTGTGTGGAGAATGCAAAAAAGAAGTCTAGATATAACAAATGAGTTGGGTTTATTCTTTTTTAATAAATCTGTTTTTCTTAAATCTACTCTACTTTTAGCCTTTTTCCTTGTTTTAGAAGAAATTTACATGCGAGCATTAGAAATAGATGTTCCTGTTACTTTTTTAAAGTTCATGCTGTCCGAACCTCTTATTTTAGGGTTAATGACTGCTATTATTATCGCTCCAATCCTCGAAGAGTTTATTTTTAGAGGTTTTTTGTTATCACAACTAAAAAATACCCTGGGCAATTGGGGGGCGATAAGCCTATCCAGCTTAGCTTGGACGCTTTTGCATTTTCAATACGAAGTAAAAATTCTTTTTATTCTCTTTGTTTTAGGCCTTGTTCTAGGCTTTTTACGCTGGAAATATAATTCCTTATTTTTAGTCATGGTTTTGCATGCAGTTAATAATTTAATTGGTTTTATTACTGCATATTTTTTCTTCACTTAGTCGTTGCTTACTTTTTTCTTGAAAATTTCCTGAATAAGGCGTAGTTTATGTATGTATTGCTAATTATTGTTAGCAATTTAGTAAATTTAATACTCTGGGGAGGGTTTATGAATCGTTTTATTTACGTTTTAATTCTTGCTTTATTACCGATTACTGTATTTTCGGCCGATGAAGAAGAATCAGCTGGTGGCATCGAAGAGGTCATAGTAACAGCTGAAAGAAGGGCAGCTTCAATACAAGATACTGCTATTTCAATAACGGCTTTTGATAGTTCTTTAATTGATAGTCTTAATTTAAGAAACCAAGAAGATCTTCAAAACTATATTCCTGCAACGACTATTCAACCATATGATATATCTATTCGTGGAGTTGGCAGGGTCTTTAGAGCGCTCGGAGGAGATCCGGGAGTTGGCACATATAATGATGGCGCTTATTCTGAAGATTTTGGAATTGCTTCAACTGACAATGGTCTTTATGACGTTGAGAGGATTGAAATTTTAAGAGGTCCACAGGGCACTCTTTATGGCAGAAACAGTATAGGTGGAGCGGTTAACTTTATTACCACTAAACCAGGCGATGAGTTTGCAGCTGAAATAAGAACGTTGGTTGGCTCGTATGGTCTTGCTGAAGTTTATGGGTTTATAAACCAACCTATTACGGATAATTTAAGTGCTAGATTTATAACCGTGAACAGACAAAGAGACGGAACGGTTAAAAATCTTGGTTTAGGAGAAGATCTCGATAGTTATGAAGATGAAAACTACACATTGGCTCTTCGTTGGCAAAACGATGATGTCACTGTTGACCTAAGAGGAAATAATCGAAGTTACGGAAGAGTTATAAGCTCCGCTCAAGGAGCTGGTTTAATTGTTACCAGTGAGTACGGTTTGGGGACTCGTCGTAATGATCTAATGGTTCATGGCTACAGAGCGGTAGACCCAAGCATTAGTTGTTCTAGCTTAACTGACAGATCAACACCTAATTGTGCTGTGGATGGATACCAAGTGCACGAGTTTAATCACAACGGAATAACACGATATGCTAATTACCTGGTTCCAGGTGTAGACCCATCGAATAGTGGTTTTGCTAGGCCTAATTACGCTTATGGTTACGATCAATCCATTTTGAATGCAACGACATTTGGAGATGGTGCTAGCGTACCTTCTTTGGGTGGTGAAGACTTAGTTGCAGCAACCAATGGTTTTAATGATGAATATTTTGGCCATTCAGGAGGCACTATAAATGTGGCTTGGGATGTAAGAGATAATTTAACTATTAAATACATAGGAGCCTATACCGATTATCTCTACACAAGAGTAACGGACGATGACAGGAGTGGTAACCCAGTCCTAGACGAGCAATTCCATGCCATGCAAGAAAATGAAAATTGGCAAAATGAAATACAAGTTTTTTGGGATATCACAGATGATTGGGACTTTGTTGGAGGTATATTTGAGTACCACAATGAAATTGATCAAGATTTAGACTTTTGGACTGGCGAGGGCAGTGATAACGCACGTTATGGTCAGGCAGCAAATTACGGAGTAGGTGATACAGGCAGCGCATTTACTGATTGGTATACAGCCCAGGCAGTATTCGGGCCTTTAGTGGCTTCTGCTCCTGTGGTAGGTGCCTCTCAAACAATGGTAGGACCTTATTCTGCTAGAGATGTCGGGTGTGGAATCGTTAATTTATTTGGCGTTGTACCAACTCCGGATTTTAGTGATCCTTATCTATCAGCCACTTGCTTTATAGAAGGTCCTTGGACGGGAGAAAATGCCACACTAAGAAATGGACCTAGTCCTTCAGTGGGTACCACTTTTGTTTGGCAAACAGAAAATAAAACCGATGCTTATGCCGTTTATTTCCAGAGTGAATATCAAATAAATGAAACTTGGGCATTAACTGTTGGCGCTTCTTGGCATGAAGACCAGAAAGTAGCTAACGAAAACTTATTTACTTACACTGAAAGTCAGTTAACTCCTGAAGGATTACTTGCTTTTAACGTAGCAACAGGAGCTTTAAATGCTGACGGCACACCTACTGGTGAGGGCGTTATCAGGTTTAGAGGCATACCTATGAGCAGGTCTATCTACAGAGAGATGGCCAGAGACTTTGAAGATGTTACTTATCGGGTGAATATAGATTATTCACCAACAGATGATGCTCTTTGGTACTTATCTCAAACTACAGGATATAGAGCAGGTGGATTTAACCTTGGTTACTTCTCTGCTTTTCCTGCTTACGATAAAGAAACCGTTGAATCTACAGAATTGGGATACAAAGGAACTCATCTAGATAATACATTGCAAATAAATGCTTCTCTTTATCAATACGTTTATGAAAATATCCATGGTCAGTTTCAAACAGAAAGTTTCTTGGGAGGAACAAGTACTTCTGTAAGGGGCTTCCCGGAAGCTGATACAAATGGATTTGAAATGGACTTTATCTACGCTCCGACTAATGAACTTCTTATTGGTGGTAACTTTAGTTACACCGATGCAGAATATTCAAAGGAGATGGTAGATGCACTAGGTAATATTGGTGTAATTGATGACAATAATCCTTATGCACCAAGCTCTGTTTATACCATAAGAGAAAGGAATATCCCTGTTAAGGGCATGCAAATGCAAAGAATCCCAGAGCTAAAAGCTTCTGCTTATGTTAATTACACTCAAGAATTATCTGATGGAAGAGTAGATTATCTTGTGGGTTATTCTTGGACGGATGAGATTCTTTGGGATGACAGCGGAATGTCGATAGACACTTCTCCTGCATTTGATCGCTTGGATATAAAAGCCACGTGGACCAATAATGAAGAAAATCTAGAAATCATGGCATTTGTTAATAACGTTTTGGATGAAATTGGAGTTAGAAACATGACTGCTGATGGTGAGCAGTTGGGTTATCAAAGATCAATTACTCCTACGCTACCAAGAATGGGTGGAGTTTCTTTCACTTATAAATTTGGCGCTTATTAAGAGCTAAGACGGTAAAAAAACCTGCTTAATGCAGGTTTTTTTATGTCTGGAGTCTTAAAAGATCTTTTGGAGATTGTTTCATTAAGCCATTAACTAGATAAAGGCTTAACCCCGATACGATCAATATTCCAATAATTGGACCCATCAACCATATCTCAGGATAAAAACCCGGTATTGTTTCGAATACTCTGGCTTCTATAAAGTAAACTCCAGTATGAGCAATTCCCGAACCGAGCAGCCCAGATACTAACCCCAGTATTGAGAATTCTATTAATGATGAAGTTTTAACCAGCCTCCCAGTTGCACCTAATGTTCTAAGTATTGCTGACTGATGTCTTCTTTGATCAAAACCATCTTGCAATGCAGCGAAAGCCAAAAACAAAGCACTAAGACACGTTAATAAAAGTATTGAATTTAGTGCTTTAGTGACTTGATTCACAATATCTCTGACTTGTTTGATTAACTCTTCAACTGAAAAAACAGAAACAGTCCTGAATTCCCGCATCAATTCTGCAGCCACCATCTGTTTAGACTTAGGAATAAAGAAAGATGTTATGTGGGTTGAAGACTTTTCTTCAAATAATGAAGGATGTCCAATTACAAAGAAATTAGGGGAGAAGCTCTCCCAATCTACCGCTCTAATGCTTTGAATATAAGTTTCTATCGAACCATCTTCCATTTGAATAATAACTTCGTCATTCTTTTGTAGGTCGTATCGTTCAGAAATTTGATCTGAAATAGAAATTCCATTTTTCACTCCTTCCTGAAACCATTCTCCATCTATTATTTCGTTTTGTACTGGAAGATCTTTTATCCAAGTGATATTAAAATTTCTATCTATAATATTATCCTTATCTTGCTTTCTAACAATCTGAGCATTAGCGACAGGATAAAAAAGATTAATTTTTATATCATTCTCGGATAAGAAGCGCTTCATACTAGCTTTATCTTCTTCGTTTATATTGATAGCAAAGTTGTTAGGAGAATTTTCAGGAATAGAATCTTGCCAACTTCCTAACAAATTTTTACTGGCCGAGAATGTAATTAAGCTTAATCCAATTGCTACAGTAAACGCAAAAATCTGGAAAGAATTGCTTAATTTTCTTCTTCGTAATTCAGAAAATGCAAGACTAACAGGGTCTTGGGCTCCCAGGCCTAATTTACTTTTACCTAATAATAAATATATGAAACCTATGCCTATAAATGAAAAAATTATTACCCCACTAAAGATAATTAAAGACAGAGTAATTTGATTGGTATAAATAAAAAGTAGTAACAAAAAAGCCAATAATCCCATAAAGAAAATAGGTAAAATATTTTGATTAAAACTTATATCGTTTTTAAGAACACGCATGGGAGATATATTTAGTAGCTTAGATATATGCGGATAAATAAATCCAAATTGGCAAATTAGAACAGTGACACATGTTACATACAGAGGGTAGAGGCTAGGTGGGGGCAGTTCTGTGGGAAAATAAGAATCCATCAAGCTAATGAAATTAGATTGTAAAAACCATCCAAGAGTTAATCCTAATACCAATGTCAGCAAGGTTATGTAGAAAAAAAGTAATAAATACAGTCCTCTAATTTGAAAAAGATTCATGCCCAATGTTTTAAGAATAGCGACATAACTAACATGCCTACGAGCAAATCTCTGTGAAGAAATTCCTATAGTGCAGGCCGAAAGTAAGACTGCTATTAAACCACCTAATAAAAAGAAGTTTTCTGAACGATCAACAGTTTTACCTAAAGAGCTATCATCTTCGTTTAAAGATTCTATGTCATCTCCTGGGTTTTTATTTTTTTCTAAAGTGCTTCTTATCTGGTTTATTTCTTCTTCAGGCCCTGTAAATAGATAGTTATATTCAACCCTGCTACCCGGTTGGATGAGGTTAGTTTTATCCAGGTCCTTTATATTCATTATTGTTTTAGGTGCAAACGCAAAATTAGTTGAACCTCTATCAGGTTCATAAATTATGGTTGCTTCGAATACAAATGTCGCATCACCTAAATATATTTCATCTCCATATTTCAGAGATAGAAGGTTTTTTAATCTCTCATCTATCCACAAGGTTCCTGGAGTGGGGTTTTCTTTGGTTTTGTAAGTTCCAGAACTGTTTTGAAGCTCAAGCTCTCCGATTAGCGGGTAAGAATTATCAACTGCTTTGATAGAACTTAATTGCATTTCTTCTTCCGAAAATATAACGGAAGCTAATATAGCCATTTCAGAAGATTTAGAATCTTTTAAATTTAAAGTCTTAAGTACATCTTTTATTGAGTCTTCATTGGATTCAAATTTTAAATCACCGCCTAGGAATTCTTTAGTCTCTGAGTTAAGAACCTTTTCAAGTCTATCGGTAAAAAGAGAGATTCCTGAAACAATGGTCACTGCAAGCACTAATGAAAGCAGCATAGAAGTGAGATAACCTGAACGGATTTCTCTTGTAAAAAGCTTTAAAGAAAGACTTGCAAGCATTAGCCTACGATTTGACCAAGTTTTAGTTCTATTTTTTTGTCACACTGCGAAGCTAGATCTTGATCGTGGGTTACTATCACCAATGCATTATCCGCTTCCGAATTAACTTCAAACAGTAGGTCAGAAATTAACTTACCATTTTTTGGATCTAAATTTCCCGTTGGCTCATCTGCAAATAATATCTTTGCAGAACAAGCAAAAGCTCTTGCGATAGCAACTCTTTGCTGCTCACCCCCAGAAAGTTGGTTAGGATAATGATGTTGCCTGTCAGAAAGACCAACTCTTTCCAAAAAATATTCACCCTTTTCTTTGGGTTTCTCTTCAGACTTGAGCTCTGAGGGCAACATAACGTTCTCAAGAGCAGTTAAACC
>Ga0209425_10005906_pt1 | contig 11872 bp, 13 predicted proteins | sample COG_05_FD_184749 | JGI IMG/M metagenome (GOLD analysis project Ga0209425, IMG submission 184749) | Pelagic Microbial community sample from North Sea - COGITO 998_met_05 (SPAdes) (version 2) | ecosystem: Environmental > Aquatic > Marine > Neritic zone/Coastal water | place: Helgoland, sampling... | reverse complement strand
GGGGGGGGGGGGGGCAGACCCCGTCATCTTCGACGGGGTCTGACCCTGTCATTTTCGACTACCTTTTTGCGCGGGGCTAACCCCGTTAAACCCAGTGACAGACTGCAAGCCCCGTGCTACACTTATTCAAATTTTAAAGAAACACACATTCATGAATCATAATATCTCTCGCACACCCTGTTGTTACTAATCACGCCCTAGAGCGCCGTGAGGTTGCTTTACACAAACAATCAAACAGTTCAGCGAACCCTAAGAGATATCACATGAAAAACACCGACAACTTAAGCACCATCAGCCCACGCCGCGCCATACTAATGTTCGTATTGGTGGCTCTATTTTTATTTTACGAAATGGCCGTACAAGTCTCCCCCAGCGTCATCTCCCCCTACCTAGTCAAAGACTTAAAAATCGACGCTTTCGTGCTAGGCTTAATATCAGGCTTTTACTTTTACACCTACACACTCATGCAAATTCCTGCAGGCTTGCTATACGATCGATTCAACATACGCCCCATGATCATTTACCCCTTACTGTTCTGTGTAGCTGGCACCTTCCTGTTTGGCATTGCAAACTCCGTCTTTATGGCATCACTCGCCCGCATGCTCATGGGCGCAGGCAGCGCATTTGCTTTCATTGGCGTATTAACCGTAGCCGCGGACGTTTTCCCTAAACGGCACTTTGCTCTCGTTGTAGGCTTAACCCAAATGCTAGCGGCAATTGGCGCAATGTTTGGCGGACTCCCATTACTCCCCATCATTCACGCTGTCGGCTGGCGAGACACCTTGTTTATAATCGCAGGAGCTGGGCTCTTTCTCGCGATATTTATTGCCTATTTTGTCAACTATAAACGCGAACTACCCGAGAAAAAAGACACCGTTTCAAGCATTACACACAGCCTGAAAAGCATCGTTAAAAATCCACAAAGCTGGTTCGTTGCGGTGTACGCATGCATGCTTTGGACGCCAATGTCAGGCTTTGCTTCGCTTTGGGGCATCCCCTATCTCGTTAAAGCTTACAACCTCAACCAAAGCACAGCAGCAATGATCGTGATGCTTATGTGGGTCGGCCTTGCTATTTCAAGCCCTATTGTCGGCGCATGGTCTGACCGTATTCAACGCCGAAAACTGCCGCTAATTGTTTGTGCGCTTATCGGTTTATTAAGCTTTACTCTCGTACTGCTACCCATACAGCTTCCTCTCATTTTGTTAGGCGTTATGGTATTTCTCGCAGGCGCAGCTTGCGCAGGACAGGCCTTGAGTTTTGCGCTAGTGAGAAGCAAAAACTCAACCAAAAACCTCTCTGCAGCCATTGGATTTAACAACATGGCAGTAGTCATTTCAGGTGCAATCTTCCAACCACTCATTGGAAAAATTGTTGATGTCCACTCAAGTGGCGCGCTCAATACTGATGGCACGAAAATCTATGTCGCCAGTGATTATCGCTCAGGCTTGGTGATGTTGTTTTTTGTCTATGCGATCGGATTGTTCGTCAGCCTCTTCTTTATCAAAGAAAAATCATAAGCTGAATTTATAAACGAACATGGTATAATCTCCAGCAAACAACGCTGGAGACCCTATCATGGACGTACTAAAAATTGACTACACATCCCCTACCGCTGGCGAAGAGCTCGCCAAATCCTTTCGCGAAACCGGCTTTGCCATCATCACCAATCACCCCCTGTCGAAAGACACGATGAAAGAAGTGTATGCACGATGGGGCGACTTCTTTGCTTTAAAAGAGGAAGCTAAAAATAATTTTTTGTTCAGTCGAAAAGATGATGTTCAAGCAGGATTCTTCCCCATGAACACAGAAAATGCCAAAGGCCAAAGCATTCCAGACTTAAAAGAATTTTACCACTACTACCCTTGGGGAAAAACACCTGAAGACTTAAAAACACTGACAAACTCACTCTACTCTCAACTGAGCAACCTAGGCCACACCCTACTGCAATGGTTAGATGAGTCGACGCCTAAGGAAATTACGCAACAGTTTTCTATGCCGTTAGCTGATATGGTGAAAGACAGCGAAAACACAATGCTGCGCATTCTCCACTACCCGCCTATCGATAAGGACATAACCCCCGGCGCAATAAGAGCTGCAGCGCACGCTGACATTAACTTCATCACCTTACTGCCTGCGGCAACCGAGTCGGGCTTACAAACACAAGACGTCAATGGTGACTGGCATGACGTATCCTGCAATTTCGGCGACATCGCCATCAACGCCGCTGACATGCTACAAGAATGCACCGGCGGTTATTACCCATCCACTATTCACAGGGTTTTAAACCCAACCCCCGATAAGATGACAATATCGCGTTATTCAACCCCTCTTTTTGTCCATGCTCACTCTGATGTTAAACTTTCAGACCGCTACACAATGCTTGAATACCTAAAAGAAAGGCTCGCTGAGATTGGGCTTTACTAACTACTACGAGGGTAGCCTCACCTTTTGCTAGCCTCACACCCACACACAGCCCATTGCATAAACTGAAAAAAACACCCCCACCCGAGCAAAGCTGTTCACTGCTTGACTAAACCCCGTAAGCTTGGTAAATTACTGAACAACAAACAGCTGGGGGCAAAAAATGTTTACGGGGGCTATACTCAAAGAAGCTATTAATATTGCATTCGAACACGGTCTACTCGAATGCCTGCAAAACACATCTAAACTCACCCAGACTACCGCCACAATATTGAGAAGCAACCCAAAGCTCGTCGCTGAAGCCACCATGGGGCTTAACGGACAAGCTTCTCAGGCCCAGACAAACTAGAAAGCTCTTGACTCAAATTTTTCAAAGCACCTAGCAGGCAGGGCAAAACTCACCGGCCTCATGAAAATGGACGGAGATTACCTAGGCGGTGAACAGAGACTAGCGCTAGAACAAAAATTAACACCCTACATCTCCGAAAATAGAGAAATCCAAATCCAGATAGCCAAAGCTGTTAAACGGCTTAAGAAAATCGATTCAATTAACAAAAGCGCGCTAACAAACCTGCTCACTATTGGATTGAGAGAAGCCATCATACTTACGATAGCAAGCACCGTTTCTGCAGGAGCAACAATTGCTATTGGAGCATCCGCATCCGTCATTCGTTATTCGTCATGGTATAAAACTACAAACCTGCTACCTTAAACACAAGGTTAACAAAAAAAAATCAAGAAGGGTTATCTGCGCAAGCAAACCAACTTTTAAATCAACGCGCCCTGGGTGTGATAATGCTTCACGCATTTCTAAAAGCCATCAAAGCAAACAAAACTCACCTGGCCACTTCAGTACACAAAATCTCAGAAAAAGCCATTCTCGCTGCTATCGAAATCCCTGAAAACAGCACAAACATCGATACGATAAACAATGCCTGGGAAAAAGCGGCTAACCTAAAAAACACGATACTCGGAAAGATTCCGTTAATAGCACAGACTTTCTGTGATGAACATAAACAAATAGAATCAAATAGAACAGAACAAAAAAGATCTCAAGAAAGAGAGCTCAAGAGAAAGATGAGTAGAAACTCGATAGAAACCGCTGCTTTAATTGAACTGTATGCCGCTAAAACACCGTCACCTCTCTCGGCAATTCACGCAAAAAATCTTGTGGTCAGATTTCAAAACCAAAAAAGAACAACTGGCAAGCATTAAAAGATCTGAAGGCTGCGCCCTGGATAAAGGATCAATAAAACACAAGGGACGTTTACAAGGAGATCTAACCCGCGTGCAATCGAGTAATTCACTAAAAATGACAATAGCATTAGCGCAAGCACAACTCAGGAAAGAGAAACAAGACATTAGAGTTCAAGACGTAAAAAAAGAGCTTGGACTCACGCACGGCACAAAAACGATTCCCCCTTAAGACATTAATGCCTTGATTCAAAAAACATATAGACCCACCCCAGCTCATAACAGTGCTGAAATGAAAGCTAAGCTTGCAATGCAAAAACAAAAATCCAAAGCTCTCACGAAAGAATCTCGAGAAATTTACAGTTATAAAATCTCTAAATACAACCTAATATGTCGCTAGAGGCAAAAGATGAAAAAAAGAAAACACAAAGATCAAAGCATGCTGCGCTAAAAACAAAATTTGAATTTGAACGCTTACTCGAAGAAAAACACCAAGAAACATTTTATAACGAATCAAATATAGCTAAAGCCAATTTTATTCAAGATAAAATCCTTGTTACAGAAAGAGAGGAGCCCCTGGTGCAAAACAGAAGAAATATATCACCCAAAGAAATCACTGATATTGAAAAATTGCAATCGCTAGCACTAACCTCACCTATTGATAACGTATATTCTGGGGCCTCTAGGTCGCTTTTTTCTCCCAATTCAACAAGCACTGAGACTAATCAATCATCTTGGAGCGACTCTGATTTAAACACCCCATCCAGACTTGAATCTAGCTCGTTAATACGAACCTAAACAGCCGCCCTACAAGCGTGACATCAACACAACACCAGCGCGCGCACGATCATCCGCGTCTATTTGCGACTCTGATTTAAAAAACCCTACGTTTGATGGAATTTTAGGATAAACTTGCTTCTTTAAAGCAGCATCATTTGTCGCCTGAAGCCTCTTAAATTTCAGCAATTGATTCTGATTGAATCGGTCTATATAACCTTCCATGGCTTGCTTAAATTTTACAGGTGATTCATGAGCATGCCTTTCTCGCTCGGTAGCAATTCCATCCGTCGCTTCGGCTAAAAAACTGACACGACTTTTCAATACACTTTCCAATGTATAAGAATCATCACACCCCTCTGAACACGAAGGCTTTTTCTCGCTATTAAATTTGTAAAAACTTCTATCCAACAGCGTTGACCGATGAAGCAGTTGCTCAGTGGATTTAGGGTTAGCACCACCCCCCAACATACCTCGCACCGTCAAAGAAGAATTCTCCGTCACCTTATCTAAGGAACAATGAATTGCACTCTGAATACAATCTGGGTTTGCAACCAACGCCTGGCTTACATCTAAAATGGCTGATTGAAATCCCTTAAAGAATGCATGACTGCTAAAATCAAATAAATCCGGCACTAGCTGCCTTGGCAACGCAATGGGGAATTCTCGGTCAAACGGAAAAACGTGTTTATGGCCGTTGATCGCATCACGATCCTCTAGCCCCATAACATCCGGATTGAGAAAGGTGGCCTCACCGCCTGAACGGCCGCCAAATCCATCAGAAAATGCATTCCCACAATCAACAATCACAACCAACTCTGAACTGTTTAACTCACCCAGACAACCTGAGTTTGCCAAACAAATATTGTTGAACAGATCCCAGTGATTTGTAATTAAGGCTATAGCGAGCATTTTTCCTAACAAGCGATCTTCAACGGCCGTTATGGCTAAATCATCCCGCTTGGGCAGCACACCTTCTTTTGCCAATTTTGCTTTACGCTCTTTGAGCGTGGCGACCATCTGCTCTTTACCGCCGCCCTCTTTTGACACCAATCTTTTATGCATGAACTCATTAAATCCATCAACAAATCTAGACAGGACATACGGACTACCAGTTTCGTCAATATGCAAAAACATTTCAGGCGTACGCAAACTTCTTGGAAACAATGCTCTGGCCACTTCTGAATAAACGACTTCTCCAAACGCCGCGAGCGTTAAGGTCTCGCGAACGTGCTGAAACATTTTTTCGAAAAGCTGGAGAAAACCTGGATCAATTTTTTTTGCACAATGTAAAGTAGAACGATTTTTTTCAAATGTTGAGGCCGCATACTTATAGTAAAGCTCCATTGCCTTTCTGGGCGTTGCACCTTCAGACTTGAATAATGAGATAATATTGGTAGAACCAAAGATTGCCAAAAAGCTACGCGTTTTAGGATGCTTTAGAATAAAGTGATTAGATCCCGAATTAATTTTATCAGGAATAACAGAATCAATTTTAAGCTCCGCTTTAGGCGCCATGCCTGGTGCTATTTTCACAACACCCTGACCCTCCGGCACCGGCTTGAGCCGAACACGCCCCTCATCTATTTTAAGATCTATTATAACGTTATCTCGTACATACCCACTGACAAACATATCACCCACCCCATTTAGATGCGTAGCATTGCATTTCGATATATACCGGAATAGTAATCGCTTAGGTTAACAGCGTCAATGCAGACATAAATTATTTAAAAAATTATCAATGGGTTAACGGAAGATTTATCGTAAGTCCTTACGTAAAACTTTACCAACATTGTTTTTTGGTAACGCATCTGTAAACTCAATAATGCGCGGTGTTTTGTAATGGGCTAGTTGTCCGTGACAATGCGCTATCACATCCTTGACGGATAATGATCCACTTTTTTGGACAACGACAGCCTTAACCGCCTCACCACTTTCCTTACAAGGAACACCCACAACGGCAGCCTCTAGGACTTCTGGCATTTGAAGAATGACGGCCTCCACTTCATTAGGATAGACATTAAAACCCGAGACAATGATCATATCTTTTTTACGATCAACGAGCGTTATCACACCTTTCTCGCTCATCACAGCAACATCACCCGTTGCCAGCCAACCATCCTTACTCAGTACACCGACTGTTTCTTTGGAATTTTTATAATAGCCCTTCATGACCTGCGGCCCTTGCACAAACAACTCACCCGGCTTATCAGCAGGACAAAGACTGCCTGAATCATCCAAAATTTTTACATTGGTAGAAGGTAACGGAAAACCAATACTGCCATCATAGTGTAATGCGGTCATCGGCAAAGCGCTCACAACAGGGCTTGCCTCTGTTAACCCATAACCTTCAATCAAGGGCCTTCCAGTGATCGCCCGGACCGCCTCTGCAACTTTTTGTGATGCCGGCATACCACCTGCAATCGCGAGCTTAAAGCTAGAAAAGTCACATTTTTTAAACCCTGGATCTAGCGTCATCGCGTTATAAAGTGTATTTACACCCGTCATCAACGTAAAATGTGTCGTTTGTAATTTTTGAATCAGCGCCGAAATATCTCTAGGATCGGTAATTAAAATATTCGTTCCACCCTCCCTCATAAACAAAAGAATATTCACAACCAAGGAAAAGATATGGTATATCGGTAGAGCGGTAACAATAATTTCTTCCCCTTCTACTAACACATCACGAATCCATGCCCCAATTTGCTCCACATTCGCCACAAGATTTCGGTGCGTGAGCATGGCTGACTTAGGTGCGCCCGTTGTGCCACCTGTCGGCTGCAGCAGCGCGACATCGTTCCCTGACAAGCTTACGGGTATGAGCTCACATTCCGCGCCTTGTGATAATACCGACATAAACGAAATAGGTGTTGCCAAACTATACCGTGGCACCAGCCGCTTAACGTATTTTATAATAAAATTAGCAATATTCGCCTTCGGAAAACCTAACATGTCACCTAAGCCCGTGACAATAACGTGAGGAATGGCAATGGTTTTCTTAACGGTTGAAAGTGTTTTCGCAAAATTCTCAATCACAACCACACAACGCACATCAATCTGACTTAACTGTGCAATTATTTCTTCCGGTGTATAGAGAGGATTAATGTTCACAACAGTTAGACCGGCCATCCACGCACCGAACAATGCGATTGGATATTGCATCATATTTGGCATCATTAAACCGATGCAGTCGCCTTTTTGCAAATCTAACTTATGCTGACAAAATGCAGCAAAATCACGGGCAAGCTTGAATGTTTGAGCAAAAGTAATTTCCGCGCCCATGTGCTCATAAGCGACATGAGTGCCAAATTTTTCACAAGAAACCATAAATAGTTCTTTAAGTGAGGAGTAGGCATCTGGATCAATTTCAGCGGGCATACCCTCCGGGTATGATGATAACCATTCCATAAAGTTGTCTCTCTCATTAATAGTGTCTATAATCAATTTTTTCACAGATGATAGGGAAAAGTAAACCATGCAGGCGGCAAAAACATTTCAATTAAAAGGCAGCTTATTCACCTTAACTGTTCTCAAACTCAACAGCATAGACTTTGAAACGTTTGAAACAGAAATAGCTGAAACCATCAAGCAAGCACCAAAATTTTTTGAGAACTCTCCTATCGTAATCGACCTACAAGCGCTATCACAAATTGCGGTTGAAGTTGATTTCAAAAAACTGATCGAACTCTGCCGCACATTCACCTTAATCCCGATTGGCGTTCGAAACGGGAATCCTGATCAACACAAACAAGCTATTGAGGCGCAACTCGCCATCTTGCCTAATATCAAACAGGCAGAACCTGTGAAGGAAGAAACCCCAACCAAAAAAACAGCTGATGTCACGCCTAAATCTGAAGGCCCAACGGTTAAATCACCCACTCGCGTTATCACACAACCTGTGCGTTCTGGAAAACAAATATACGCTGAAGGCGGCGACTTACTCATCTTAGCGCCTGTTAGCCACGGCGCTGAAGTCATAGCTGATGGTAACATTCATGTATACGGCCCCCTTCGCGGCCGCGCGCTTGCAGGCGTACAAGGTGACAGCACTGCGCGCATTTTTACGACAGAACTAGATGCCGAGCTGGTCTCAATCGCTGGGCAGTATAAAGTCAGCGAGGAACTGCTGAAACGCACCAAAAAAGAAAATGAAGATTTAACTCACATCTATTTAGATAACGGTGAGTTGCAAATTGCTACAGTTTGAGTGTAGAGTAACTCAAATATTAACTTTAATGTAAGGAATAACATTTTGAGTACTGCAACTGTTATTGTCGTCACATCGGGAAAAGGCGGCGTCGGTAAAACGACAACCAGTGCAGCGATTGCAACTGGTCTTGCAATGCGCGGCCACCGAACAGTCGTCATTGATTTTGACATCGGCCTTCGTAACCTTGATTTAATCATGGGTTGTGAACGACGTGTCGTTTACGACTTTGTCAACGTTGTTAACGGAGACGCAACTTTGCGTCAAACCTTAATTCGTGACAAACGCGTAGATAACTTATACATCCTCCCTGCTTCGCAAACTCGCGATAAAGACGCTCTCACACCTGAAGGTGTTGATAAAATCATGACTGAGTTAAAACAAGATTTTGATTTTGTCGTGTGTGATTCACCCGCAGGAATTGAGAAAGGCGCTTTAATGGCAATGTATCATGCTGATAAAGCAGTCGTTGTCACAAACCCTGAAGTCTCATCTGTTCGAGATTCTGATCGAATCCTCGGCATCCTCTCAAGCAAAACAAAACGCGCCGAGGAAGGCAAAGACCCCGTGAAGGAGCACTTGCTAATCACTCGCTTTGATCCAAAACGCGCTGGCTTAGGTGAAATGCTCAATATTGAAGACATCACCGAAATTCTTGGCATACCATTACTCGGTGTCATCCCTGAATCAAACGCCGTGTTACAAGCATCCAACGCCGGTACACCTGTCACTTTAGATGAAACCACCAATGCATCACAAGCATATGGTGACGCCATTGATCGCTTCCTCGGTAAGGAAGTTCAAATGCGTTTTGTCACAGAAGAGAAAAACGGCATATTCAAACGTTTATTTCGCCTTAAAGGTAAAAGCAAGCAAGGAGCGCCTGCATGAGTTTTCTAACTAAATTTTTAACAAAGCGCCCGAAGAGCACTGCTAATCTGGCTAAAGAAAGATTACAAATTGTGATTTCGCATCAACGCGCAAAAACAAGCCGTGACTACTTGCCTAAGTTGCAGCGTGAACTTGTCGCTGTTATTGCAAAATACACCGACATTGATGAAGATCAAGTGTGTGTAGCGCTTGACGAAAAAGACAACTGTTCCGTGCTCGAGCTTAACATCACACTGCCGAATGCGGCTGAAGACGCGGTGGCCTAATATGCAGCCCGCCGGCACTGCGCCGGCGGGAATCGCAAGCCTCATTACTGACAATATTCTAGCGCAACAAGTCGCGCACCTTCTCGACTCCCTCGCACAATTCGCTCAACCGGACTACACCTCATGACAGCCAAGGGGCTACCCCCTAGATTCCCCCCCACAAACACGATATCATGCCCTCTTTTCATATAACGAAGAGACCTCATGGCACAATATATCTACACAATGCAACACGTTAGCAAGACGGTTCCCCCAAAAAAAGAGATACTTAAAGACATTTGCCTCTCTTTCTACCCAGGCGCTAAAATTGGTGTACTCGGCATAAACGGCTCGGGTAAATCAACCGTATTAAAAATTATGGCCGGGATCGACAAAGAATTCTCAGGTGAAGCCCAGGCTCAAAAGGGCATTAAAATCGGCTATCTCGCGCAGGAACCTCAACTCGATGAGACCAAAGACGTCCGTGCAAACGTTGAGGAGGCCGTTGCTGAAACGATGGAGAACCTCAAGAAATTTAATGCCATTAGCGATCGCTTCACTGAACCCATGGATAATGATGAAATGACCGCGCTATTAGAAGAGCAAGGTAATTTACAAAATAAAATCGACGCAGCTGATGGCTGGGAAGTGGATCGCAAACTCGAAATCGCCGCGGACGCGCTGCGCCTACCACCTTGGGATGCGCAAGTCTCTACCTTATCAGGCGGCGAGAAACGTCGAGTTGCGCTGTGCAAATTATTATTAGAAAAACCTGACATGCTCTTATTAGATGAGCCGACTAACCACTTAGACGCAGAAAGTGTTGCTTGGCTAGAGCGCTTCTTACACGAATACACAGGCACCGTTGTGGCAGTCACCCATGATCGCTATTTCTTAGATAACGTTGCTGGCTGGATTCTTGAATTAGATCGCGGTGCGGGTATTCCATATGAAGGCAACTACACCAACTGGTTAGAGCAAAAAGAAAAACGTTTAGAACTAGAAGATCGTCGCGAATCATCACATTTAAAAACCATTAAATCGGAACTTGAATGGGTGCGAAGCAATCAAAAAGGCCGGCAGTCTAAAAACAAATCGCGTATGGCACGATTTGAAGAATTAAACTCAAAAGAATTTCAAGAGCGCAACGAAACGCGTGAACTTTACATTCCGCCTGGTCCTCGCCTAGGGGACTCCGTTATTCAAGCCACCAACCTTAAAAAACATTTTGGCGACAGACTGTTGTTTGACAACTTAAATTTCACCTTACCTAAAGGTGGCATTATGGGCGTTATTGGCGCCAACGGTGTTGGTAAATCCACCTTATTTAAAATGTTAACTGGCGATGAAACACCCGATAGCGGCGAGATCAAAATTGGTGAAACGGTCAAAATTGCCTGCGTTGACCAAAGCCGCGATTCCCTCGATGATACTAAAACCATCTGGCAAGAAGTGGCCAATGATCAAGACGTGATTACTATTGGAAAATATCAACTGCAATCACGCGCATACCTTGGACGTTTCAACATTAAAGGAAATGACCAACAAAAAATTATTGGCCAACTCTCAGGCGGTGAGCGTAATCGCGTGCATTTAGCAAAACTATTATGCGCAGGCGGAAACGTCTTGTTACTCGATGAGCCTACCAATGATTTAGACGTTGAAACGTTACGCGCACTTGAAGAAGCCATCTTGAAATTCCCAGGCTGCTGTGTTGTCATTTCGCATGATCGTTGGTTCTTAGACCGCATCGCGACACACATGTTAGCGTACGAAGAAGATGGTAGCATCACATTCTTTGCGGGGAACTACACAGAATACGAAGCAGATCGCGTACGACGCTTAGGCGATGATGCTGCTCAACCGCATCGTGTGAAGTATAAAAAAATTGATGCTTAATAATAATTGAAGAAACATATAGCCCGCCCGAGCATCGAGCCGGCGGGAAGTGTGAGCAACGCGAACCTCATCATCGTCAACAATGAGCGCAGGGTCATTGCGAGTTGAACGAAGTGAAGCGTGGCAATCTTTTTATGCCAACAGCCCCTTTTTGGAAAATGACGGGTAGATTCGTGAGTTTGCCACGTCGCGCTACACGCTTCTCGCAATGACGGCTTCTTGTTTAATCGCC
>Ga0209425_10005905_pt1 | contig 11879 bp, 10 predicted proteins | sample COG_05_FD_184749 | JGI IMG/M metagenome (GOLD analysis project Ga0209425, IMG submission 184749) | Pelagic Microbial community sample from North Sea - COGITO 998_met_05 (SPAdes) (version 2) | ecosystem: Environmental > Aquatic > Marine > Neritic zone/Coastal water | place: Helgoland, sampling... | reverse complement strand
GATTGTTAGAAGCGCAAGGGTTTAGAGTTGGGATTATCGCGCAGCCTTCATGGGATAGCGCCGACCCCTTCAAAATACTCGGCAAGCCGAATCTTTTCTTCGGTGTTACCGCTGGCAACATGGATTCACTAATCAATCGTTATACTGCCGACCTACGTATGCGCAGCGATGATGCCTACACACCTAAAGGCGAGGCTGGCAGACGCCCTGATCGATCGGTTATTGTCTACAGCCAACGCTGTCGCGAAGCCTACTACGACACCCCTATCGTCATCGGCGGCATCGAAGCCAGCCTGCGACGCATCGCGCAATACGATTACTGGAGCGACAGTGTAAGGCGTTCCGTTTTAATCGATTCGAATGCGAACATATTGCTATTTGGAAATGCGGAGCGAGCGCTCGTAGAGGTTGCCCACCAGTTCGCTGCTGGAAAAACAGTCGAGGATATGAAGTTTTTGCGAGGAACCGCCCGTGTGGCTGCAGAAGTGCCAGAGGGCTGGACCGAGATCGATTCAACGCGCATAGATTGGCCTTCGAAGATCGACCAACTGCCGAATCCTTATGAATACAATAAAAATGATGGAGAAAATCCTGATATAGAGAATGCTGATGCTAAGGGCACCGAAATACCCAGCCTCAATAGCGATCAAGCGCCACAGCCAGTCCGAATAATCCCGCTGCCATTGCAACGCAAAGAGAAGTACGACTCGGAAACCACCTACATTCGACTTCCCTCCTTCAGTAAAGTAACAAATGACCCTGCCCTGTATGCGCACGCATCACGGGTATTGCATCAGGAGGCTAACCCCTACAACGCTAAGCCACTGGTACAGAAACACGGTACGCAAGAGATATGGGTTAACACGCCGCCGATTCCTCTCGAAACCGAAGAGATGGATTGGATCTTCGACCTACCTTATCAACGGAGACCACACCCGTCCTATGGCGATGCGAAAATCCCTGCTTACGACATGATAAAAACGTCCGTGAATATTATGCGCGGCTGTTTCGGTGGTTGTACGTTCTGCTCAATTACCGAACATGAGGGGCGCATCATTCAGAGCCGTTCGGAGGAATCGATTCTGCGTGAAATTGGAAAAATCAGAGATCAAGTTCCGGGCTTTACCGGAACTATCTCCGATCTAGGCGGGCCGACAGCGAACATGTACAAGTTAAATTGTAAGTCGCCGAAGATTCAGAAAACTTGCAAACGACTCTCCTGTGTCTACCCCAACATCTGCAAGCATCTGAACACGGATCACAGCCCCACGACGCAACTGTACAGAAAGGCTAGAGCGATACCCGGCGTTAAACGCGTCGCAATCGCGTCAGGTCTTCGCTATGATCTCGCCCTAAAAGATCCGGAGTATATAGAGGAACTCGTCACGCATCATGTTGGCGGCTACCTGAAGATTGCACCAGAGCACAGTGAAGATAAGACACTCTCGAAAATGATGAAACCGGGCATCTCTGCCTATGATGATTTCAAAGTATTGTTTGATAAATTTTCGAAGAAGGCAGGCAAGGAACAATATTTGATTCCTTACTTCATTGCAGCCCATCCGGGAAGTGATGCCGAAGATATGTTGAACCTTAGCCTGTGGCTTAAGCAGAGAAACTTCAAGCCAGATCAGGTTCAGACCTTCTACCCATCACCGATGGCACTCGCTACCGCCATGTATTATTCAGAGCGAAATCCGCTGGAGAAGGTGCGATACAAGAGCGAGAAACTCGCCATCTGTAAAGATATCGATCAGCGACGCTTACAGAAAGCATTCCTGCGTTATCACGATGAAAAGAATTGGCCAATGCTGAGAGAGGCTCTGCACGAACTCGGCAGAGCTGACTTGATCGGTGAGGGAGATAAATTCCTAATTCCGAAGGCTAAGCCAAGACTAAAACAGCCTCAAAAAAGAGGCAATCAACGAAGACGCTAGGATAGCACTGGCTCAACCGTCGGAATCCCTGTCACTGCCTATACCATCGTTAATTAGCGCTGGCTGGCTAGTTAGTCAATTTTGACTGGAGTTATATTACTGAATAGATGGGTATCGTCGATGGTAAGTACAAGAGGTTTCTCCGCCTGAACAGCAAAAATTTCTTTTAGGTGCCGCAGAATATTACAGTTATCTGGGGTGTCGGTTTTCCCATTAACACCCTTCAAGCATATCGGGAAATTCGATTAAGTACTGGAAATAGATTAGCCGATAGCCCAGTTGCATGAACTGATCTTGCTTCTCACACTTGCCACTGGCCGCCCAACCGATTCGCGACTGTCTGATAAACTTAACACACGCCTAAGACTTAGGCTCTTTAGCCTTCTCGCCTTCCTCTAACTCAGCTTTGAGCTTCTTCTCGTTATCTAGCCTAAATTCTATATTCGATAGAATACCTCTGAGTATATTCATCTCCATCACATCGATTCTGATGCGACTAAACAAACGACGCATTCTTGGCATAAGCTGCCTTGGGTTTTCCGGATCATGAAATTTAATGGCCGTCATTACTCTCTCTAGATGAACATAGAAGTGTTCAACCTGCTCCCCATTTGCCTTCTCCTGATCCCAAATCTCGTCCTCTGCAATGGCCGGCTTCTCATCCAAGGCTAACGCTGCCTTACGCACTTCATAACAAACCACCATCACTGCCGCTGACAGGTTCAATGAACTGTAGTTTGGATCTGCGGGAATCTGCACATGGAAATGACACAACTGGAGTTCCTCGTTGTTCAGCCCCGCATCTTCCCGACCAAATACCAAGGCGACTTTGTTGACTGCCGCCTCTGTCACGGCCTTTTGTCCACACTGCTCTGGCGAAACCATCGGCCAGGGAATGTTACGAGACCGCGCGCTTGCTCCGATGACCAGACCACAGCCCTCGACAGCCTCTTGCAGGGAAGACACCACGCGAGCATTGTCGAGAATATCAACAGCGGAGACCGCCCGACCCACCGCCACACCACTAGGAAAGTCCGCCGGCGCTACCAAAGTCAATTTGCTAAGTCCCATATTCTTCATCGCACGCGCAGTAGCTCCGATATTTCCCGGATGAGAGGTATTCACTAGAACTACGCAGACCTGATTGAAATCAAACATTTTGCTGTCACTACTTGTTAACAAAGAACCGCGAATTATAGCAGGATAGATCCCCTCTAGCGTGCTAACAAAGGGTGAATTAAGGCCAGAGGTGCCATAGAATTGTTCAGCGGGCCTGCAAATTGTAATAGTTTCCTTCTGCTTTCTTTTGTTTGCTATCATAGCTCCTAATATCGGTGGCTGTAGCCCTTCTCATGCGCGGAGTTAATTCCCACAAGAGTCCTCCTACAGATCCGCAGAAATAGGCTCCAGGTGTTTGATAGAAGCCCAAAATTGTTCCCTAACAGGCCGTCGCCTGTTGGCACGCTCAGGAAGTTAGCAATGCATCCCTTGTTAAATATCGCGCTTCAAGCCGCTAGAGATGCGGCCGAGGCAATAGCACATAGCAGCGACCGTCTCGACAGAATTAAAATCATCAATGACGATCCTGCTCATTTCCTCACGTCGATGGATTTGGAAGCCGAGAAAACAATCTTCTATCATTTAGAGAAAGCATACCCAGAACACAGTTTTCACTCCCGCGCCTCTGGCCTCAAACAGGGAGAAAACAAAGATACTGTATGGCTTATCGATCCCCTTTTAGGCAATAGAAATTTCGCCACTGGTTATACTCAGTTTGGTGTATCACTGGCCTGCCAAATTGAAGGTGTGGTTCAGCATGCAATCCTCGTCTGTCCTCTTTTGCGCGAAGAATTCATTGCCACCAGGGGTGCCGGCGCTCGACTTAATTCGCACCGCATTCGTGTAGGCAAACGCACGGAGATTCAGGGAAGCCTTATAGGCATCAATCCCGAGGGCATGCAACAAGACGTTGCTGTGGGGCTACAAACAGAATTCATGACTGCGGGCGCCAGCCCGAGGATCTCCGGCTGCACTGCTTTGGATATGGTACAAATTGCGGCAGACCGAATGCAGGGCGGCTGCTCGGCGAACGAAAACAGGCTTACCTTGGCTGCTGCCAAGCTTATTCTGCAAGAAGCAGGCGGACTCCTAGGTAGCGAAGATGGAAACCCTAACCTAACTGATGCGAAGGAATTGTTGTACGGCAACCCCAAGATATACAAGCAGTTGAGCATGCTACGCAAAGGTATTCCCGCCTAGGCTTTGCAACTTTCTGTGTCAGGGGGAACATGGTTTCAAAAGTAAGGTATATTAATCGGCACTGACTTTGATTTAGCATTCCCCACTGGGCTATTAACTCACTATGTCTTCGACTAGCAATAAGCACAGTTACAATCTGGCCGAAGGCCCCATTCAAAAATCTCTCATCCGCATGACCACTCCGATGATCATCGGCATGCTCATGCTATTCACGTTTAGCCTCGTAGACACATTATTTATTAGCTTCCTTGGCACCGAAGCGCTTGCAGCAATTAGCTTTACGTTTCCAGTCACCTTTACCATTATGAGCCTCGCTATCGGCCTAGGCATCGGGGCCTCAGCTGTCGTCGGTAAATATCTCGGCCGCTCTGAATACGAGAAAGCTAAAGAAGCCTCCACGGTTATTAACTACATCTCGTTGCTGCTTGCCACCATTGTAGTCGCTGTCTGCTGGTTCTTCATGGACAGCATATTTCACTTGATGGGTGCTCGCGAATCGTTAATGCCCGCAATCAGGGAATACATGATTGTCTGGTTTCCAGGCAGCATTATGGTCGTCTGCATCATGACCGGTAATAGCATATTACGTGCTTGTGGCGACACCAAAACACCCAGCATATTGATGGCCGCCGCCGGCCTTATCAACGCCGTTCTCGACCCCGTCTTCATATTCGGCCTCGGCCCTATACCCGCACTCGGCATTCAAGGAGCTGCCTGGGCAACAGTAATTGCATGGGGAGTCTGCTATTTCTATTTGATGTATATCCTTGTCATTCAAAAAGAACTGGTGAGCGGTTCGCTACCTAGCCGCCCGGTTATGCTTTCGTCCGGGCGCGAAATGCTGCGCATTGGCGTTCCCGCTGCTGGGGCAAATATGATGACCCCTCTGGCGGCGGGCATCATGACGGCAATCGCCGCGAGCTTCGGTGACGAGGCAGTTGCCGCTTTCGGCGTAGGAGCCCGACTCGAGCCCATGGCTACCCTTATTGTTTTAGCTATGTCCTCTTCCCTGCCCCCGCTCATCAGCCAGAATTTCGGCGCGGGCAAGATCGGCCGAGTTGAGGAAGCCTACCGACTCTCGATCAAATTTATTCTTGGGTGGCAAATACTGGTGTACCTGGGCCTGGCACTAGGGGCTGGCGTGATTGCCTCGACATTTTCCGACGACCCAGCAGTGATCGACACTATAAAACTATTTCTCTGGGTTCTGCCACTGGGCTACGGTATGCAGGGCGTCATCATTCTGACGAACTCGTCATTGAACGCTTTGCATCGGCCAATGTCTGCCCTTTATCTAAGCGCCGCACGCTTCTTCGTTTTCTACGTGCCACTGGCGTATGTGGGAAGTCAGTGGTTTGGATTAGCAGGGTTCTTCGGGGGCGCTTTATGCGGGAATTTCTTGATGGCTGCGATATCATTGCGGTCATTCAATAAGGCAATTACTGGAGAACGGACGACTCTCGCGAATTCCGTCGAGAGTACTGCCTAGGTCGCCAAAAACTGGACTGAAGAGTAGGCTAGCTCTGCACCGGCTAACTCTTTTGACTCACTCTATCCAGCGAACTTGAGCTGCCTAGCTGCGAAACAAGTTTTTCACGCCGTCCAGTAACGAGGCAGCGGCAGCCGGAGGCACTAGTACGTCGGCTGCAGCTTTCGCTTCAGTTGTTGGCTCAACTAAACTGAAACTCTTGTCCTCAACTGTCGCGCTGCCTGGCTCATCGTCGTAGCTCAGGCGGTTGTTAGCCTGCTGAAAGGCCAACATCTCCATGCAGATCTCGTTGTATTCTCCCTGCGAGAGCAGCTCGGGCTGTTCTTTCATATTCAGCACAAACTGTTGGTCATTCGCTGCAGAAAGATAGTGAAGCTCCCTCTTTGAACTTAGCAACAAGCCTTCTTCCTTCGCGATGTTGTAAAGCGGCGTCCCACGTAAAGGGATATAAGGAAAGAAGAAGAAATGTTCTGGCGCAATAGCTTTGTTTAGCTCAAGTGTCTTGCGCATATTCTCTGCCGTTTCTAGCGGCGCGGCTACAATATTGAATGTCAGCCGATTGATACCGGCTTTCTTGCAGTTCGCGGCAGCTTCGATAACCTGCTTATTGGTCATTTTACGACCAAGCATCTTCGCTCTGAATTCTTCGTCACCACTTTCTATGCCAAACCAAATCGTGTGGCAGCCTGCCTCGGCCGCTGTCTTACAGAAGGCTTCGTTCATCACCTCCACGCGAGAATTAATTGAGAAGGGGAGGCGAATCTGTTCCTTGTAAAGTGCAAAGAAGGCTCTCACGAATTTAAGATTGGAAAGGAACAATTCATCCCAAAATTCGAAATAGCCCACACCGTACTTATCGCGCAGGCGAATAAGTTCATCGACCATATCTTGCGGGTCGTACTTTCTTAGAAATGTTTTCTTGGTTTTCCAGCCTTCCAAAATTGGCGTGTTACAGCAATAAGTGCAGCGGTATGGACAACCTCGCCCAGTCATCACGGGAAGGACTAGCTTTCCCTTTGGTCCGAAGATCGAGGAGTTTACATCTTTAAAGCCATCCTCCTTTTCAAAGACATCGTAGTCAGGAAAAGGAAGCGAGGCCAAGTCGCCAATCTGATGCGCTTCTGTTTCATAAACAGAACCGTCGATTAGTTTTTCCCACAAGCCGTCCGCCGGGCCATGTTTCGTTCCCTGCAAATGCTGCACGAGATTGCCGATGGCGTGCTCACCGTCGCCCACGCAAATGTAATCGACGCTAGGACTCTCTATTGTTTGCTCTTGCGATAGCATTGCCTGATAGCCACCAATCACGAGCGGCAAGTCTGGCATCAATTTTTTGATTTCCGTGAAGTAGGGCTCCATCGGATACCAGTGCGGGCTCATGATCGAGAAGGCAATAACATCCGCATCGAGATCCTGAATCATGCGTGCATAATTTTCGGGGGAATATTTTTCCGCATCACGTAAAATGAGCACCGGCTCGAGCAGTACTTCCACATTCGGAAAATCACGTTTTAGATAAGCTGACATACTCGCGATTGGCATCGCGATTTCATTGCCATCCGGCGAATAGAAGGAAAAAGCAAGTCGCAGTGTTTTTGTCTTAACGCTACCAAACCAGCGCGACTTCTCTTGCGGATACACCGGCCGATCGTTGCCAACCGCTATAACATCTACCTTGGAATTCATAGCTTAATCCTGAGTACTCATTTCTAGGTGCCGACCCAACAAGCAGTAAGGCTCAGCTTACCAACTAAAATAACAGCTTTCACTGGCTTGCTATCGACTGAATATCCCTAAAGTATACCAGTTTTCACTATAATAATCATGAAACGCAGAGCACACAAAGCCCCGAAAAACATGTGGTTAATAGCGCTTTGTCCTAGCTGCAGTTTCCAGCACTGAAGGATTGCTTTATGCTTTGCTCAATATCTACGAATCCTACTAACGCCGGCTTGCCATAAACAATCCACCGATTCGGAAACACGCACTGTATGAATGCATTAGACGCTCTACACCTGAGAAGTTCCGTTCCTAAGCTGAGCGGCCCACTTCCCTCCCAGGAGATGCTCGAGAATATTTACAAAGCTGCTTTTAGTGCGGCAGATCATGCTGTATTAAAACCCTGGCGATTTCTGGTCGTGACGGGAGGCTCACGGGAGAAACTTGGCGATCTCTTCGCCAAGGCCGGCGTAGCAAAGGATGCATCTCTTAATCAGGGTGCAATAGAAAAATTACGCGGCAAGCCGCTGCGCGCTCCCCTAGTCTTAGTTTGTATATCTAGCTACAAGCCTCACCCCAAAGTACCTGAGATCGAGCAAGACTTGTCCGCAGGCGCCGCCACACAAAATATGTTGTTGGCAGCTTTCGCGCAGGGTCTAGGCGCAATGTGGAGAACCGGCTCTTTAGCTTACGACCCCACCGTCAAGAACGGCCTAGGACTGAGCGTTGAGGAAAAGATTGTTGGGTTTCTTTACATTGGAACGATCAATGGTGGCACTAAACAACTGTATGAACCAGATGTTCAGTCGTATTTTCAAGTGTGGTAGGTGGAGCACTTGGTACGAAGCCCATATAAACACCAACTAAAGTCTATCTAAATGTCGGCTGACGGCGGCCAGCTTAGCGCTTAGATAGCGTGCATCTCGAGTGCGTGGAATTAACCCTAAAACGAGAAGGGTTGCTATGAAAAGTTTAACTAGAATGACACAAACGTCCTTAACCGAAGTGCTGGGCCTAGGATCGAGTAAGGCCTATGCGCACCCTGGTCATCGCGCTAGTGGCACGAAAAATCTGTTGTTTGCCGTATTGACCGAAGCTCACATTTACGCCGCTCTAGCGGCATCGAACATGCTCCAATTCATATAAATGATGTTATAACTTATCCGCAGAAAAACTGATCACCCTCAAGGCTATTCACTTAGCTTGTATCATCCCAGTTAGCTCCTAAGCACCACAGGAAACGTTATCTAGATCCACGTCAAGGCGAAGCGAAAAAAACTTTACTGCTGTCTTGCACTGCGAACAGCTTACGCAATGAGCCAGATTAGCCGCGCAGATCGATTTTCAGGCTCTAGCTTAGCCTGACGAAGCTAGGCTATACTGCTGCCGTCCAATCAGAATAGACGACAATGCGAACCACGATTTTTTCTACTCCGATAATCACTCCGCTGCTGCGCTTGCTAGCAATTTTGATCCTCAAACTTATCGGCTGGACGTCAATCGGCAGCAAAGTGTCTGTCCCAAAATATGTCCTTATTGGCGCGCCTCACACAAGTAACTGGGATTTCCCCTTAATGCTAATGGTTGTATTAGAATTACGATTAGAGCTTTTTTGGATGGGCAAACATACCCTCTTCCCCTTCCCATTTGCCGGGTTCATGAAATGGTTAGGAGGCATCCCGATTAATCGTGACAAATCGCACAATGTTGTGCATCAGATCGTCAATCAGTTTACGAACAACGATAATTTTGTAGTGCTAGTGCCCCCTGAAGGCACTAGACGCAGGGTAAGCGAATGGAAGACTGGCTTTTACCACATAGCAAATAACGCTGGGGTACCGATATTGATGGGCTATGTAGATGCTGAGAACAAAGAAGCCGGATTCGCTGACTTCTTCCACCCCACTGGGGATCCAGAGAATGACATGAAGAAAATTCGCAGCTTCTATGCCCAGAAGAAAGGATTAAATGCTGAGAACAGCTAAGGCGACTAACCTAGTCTGATTGGCCGTCCTCAGAGCTCGGCGCTGCAGTCTCATTGCCTCCCTCAATACCGTCAGCCGGATATTGCAAACACTTCAGAAGGCTCTCGAAAACAAACTGCGCATATTCTTGCTTGCCAATTTCTCGCAATTTAAATTTCCACTGTTTTAGATGCCACTGTTGCAGCTGAGCCGTCACCTGAGAGGCCAGTAGTTCCGGCTGATCGCAAACGAATTTCCCGCTTGCCACGCCGCAGTGAATCGCATCCAACAATATGCCTTCAAAACGTAATTCAAGCTCTAGTGTTTTCTGCTGTTGCTCCCGGGGCAAGCCCTTCAACTCCATGAAGCAGAAATAGTACCAAGGACTCAACTTCTCCATGGCAAATATTTCCCCATAGACGATTGCGCGCAGGCACTGGAGTGGTTCAAGATCATGCGAGCTCAAGCCACCGATTATCTCATCGATAGTATCTCTTAGCACACCCTCTATCACTGAAGCGAGATCGTTTTTACTTCCGATATAAGCATAGAGACCACCCATGCTTATGCCCGTCTCTCGGCTCAAGTCCCGCAGACTCATCGCCTGAAAACCTTTAGTATTAGCCAGAGTGAAAGTCGCCGAAAATATTTTTTCAAGATTTCCAATGGCGATTTTTGGGTTCTTAATTTCCATCTTGTGTTTATGCATCTCGAAAACACTACGCCAAAAAGTCTCTCCCTCTAAGGTCCAGGCCTCGTTGAAGGACTCCATGCTAATTTCGATTGGCCAAGTTGCCATTGTTCTTTTACCTTCTCTGATTCGTTTTACTCTCTGCCCGTCAACCGCTGCCAAGCAACACAAATGTACTAGGCGTGAGTTAACCACAAAAAAAACTTCTATTCGAATAACATAGAAGCTTTTTAGATGAACACCTACCTAGCCTATCTGAACTTTGGCTTGTAGATTTCGCATCATCGCTGCAAATGTCGGTTTTGCAGCTGCATTGTGAACGCTAGAACCAATACGAGGCAATGGCTGCTGAGCCTGCGACCACACAGAGTCCTAGCGAGGCGCGCCGCAAATTCTGGTGAGAGAGGTAATGCATAGTACGCATTGCTACCCAGTATCCTGCCAACGTGGCAGGCATCATCGGCAATGAGATCATAATATGCTCCCTGCCAAAATGCCCGATGCTAAATAGCATCATCAGAGACATAAAGCAGCTAACCACAAAAAATGCCGCTAGATTAGCCCTGATGAAGTCATTCTCTTGGTGCTGCATCACCAATGCCATAGGTGGCCCGCCGATTGACGTACTCGTCCCCATGAACCCAGAAAGAAAACCCGCGCAGAAAAGCGACTTGCCATTCGCTTTAAAAATGATATTGCTCATGCTGATAGCTACCGCAACGAGAACCGATAGACCCAGCCAGAGTGCCAGCGCGTCCTGGTCGATCCACAGCAGCAGGAAACCACCGGATATGGTCCCAGGGACTCTCCCTAGAATCGCAAACCTCAAGCCACGAAACGAAATTGAGCGCCAGTGGCTATAGGAATTTGCAACCGACAAGGTTAACGCCGAGATAGTTATGGGCGCGGGAACATACAGTGGATCTATCAGGAAAAGAATGGGGGCCGCGACAATAGCTAGGCCGAAACCAATGGAACTCTGAACAAACGAGCCAATGAATATGACGAATACTACAATTGCGATTTCCATAAGCGGCTACAGACAGGTTTAGCGCAGCATTGAGCCGGCTGATAGTAAAACGTGGAGTGAATTAGCGAATACGGTGACGATAAAACTACTCCTCACTGAGGCTCAGCTTCTCCAGCAACGCATCATAGCCGCCTTCGTTAACTACTTCCTGAAAACCTATCTCCATTAACATTTCCAGAGCGATACCTGCGAATGTCCCCTGACTGCCATCGTAGATGTGTACCTCGGTAAAAGTATCGGGCACTTCTACAAATATCCTATGACCGATATCACCGTGAGGAATATTAATAGCACCGTCGATATGCCCGCGGCGATACTCTCGCTTCGAACGTACATCGATCCACACCACGTTGTCATTCGCCTGTGCCGCCAGCGTAACCGGCTCAAAGGGAAAAAAACTTGCACTAGCTAGTAGTGTGAACAGCAGTACAGCAATTCTCTTCATGAATGCCAACCCTCAGAATTGAGCGCCTGATAATACGCGCATCTAGCCGCAAGCGCTAGGTTGCCGCTGGCGCCAAGGACTCTTACAATGCGACTACGAAAGTAGCTATTCAACAAATAGTCGAGTGACTGCCTAAACCATTAATTTGGCATCCATCTCAGTAACAACTAGGAAGACATTCATGAAATCACGCGCTGCGGTTGCATTCGAAGCAGGTAAACCTCTAGAAATCGTCGAAGTCGATCTTGAAGGCCCAAAAGCTGGAGAAGTTCTCGTTGAAATCAAAGCGACAGGTATTTGCCACACAGATGCATTCACCCTGTCAGGCGATGACCCTGAGGGGGC
>Ga0209425_10005903_pt1 | contig 11882 bp, 12 predicted proteins | sample COG_05_FD_184749 | JGI IMG/M metagenome (GOLD analysis project Ga0209425, IMG submission 184749) | Pelagic Microbial community sample from North Sea - COGITO 998_met_05 (SPAdes) (version 2) | ecosystem: Environmental > Aquatic > Marine > Neritic zone/Coastal water | place: Helgoland, sampling... | reverse complement strand
CTTTCATTAACGAAGAGTCTGTTCTAGATGTTGGTACAGGAGCAGGTTTGCCAGGAATTCCAATAGCTATATGTAAACCGAATAACGATATTAGCCTACTCGACAGTAATGGAAAAAAAACACGGTTTCTATTTCAAGCTATCACTCAGTTAAAGCTAAAAAATGTTGTAGTTATTAACAATAGAGTGGAAAATTATCAAAGCACTGAGAGCGTTGATATTGTCATCAGCCGAGCTTATTCATCCTTAGCCCAGTTTATAACTCATACTCGACATCTGCTTGGAGAAAAGAGTAAGCTGCTGGCTATGAAAGGGCATTACCCACAAGCTGAATTAGATGAACTGCCAGAAGATTTTAAACTTCTTGAAGTGCATGAACTGCATATTCCCGGTGAAGCGGGAGCTAGACATTTGCTTGAAATAGTCAGGATCTAACAAAGCCTATAAGAATGACAAGAATAATTGCTATTGCAAACCAGAAAGGAGGTGTTGGTAAAACAACAACGACCATAAACCTCGCGGCTTCGCTAGCTCGGGCGGGGAGAAATGTTCTTTTAATAGACCTTGACCCTCAAGGTAATGCAACCATGGGCAGCGGAATAGAAAAAACAGAACTGGAATGTTCAATTTATGATTTATTAACCGACCAGGCTGATTTTTCCGATGTGGTTACTTATGCAGATGCAGCAGGCTATGAAATTCTACCAGCTAATGCTGACCTTACTGCAGCAGAAGTAGCTTTACTTCATGCCGATGAAAAAGAATTAATTTTAAAAAAAATATTAGAAAAAGATAAGGATCAGTTTGCATTTATATTAATAGACTGCCCGCCATCTTTAAATATGCTTACGGTTAACGCACTGGTTGCCGCTGGCAGTGTGCTAATACCAATGCAGTGTGAATATTATGCTTTGGAAGGGCTAACTGCCTTAAGTGAGACCATTAGTGCAATAGCAGAAAGGTTTAACCCAAGCTTGGAAATAGAGGGAATCTTGCGCACAATGTATGATCCTAGAAACCGCTTAACCCTTGATGTGTCTGAACAATTGAAAGAGCATTTTGGTGCTAAAGTTTACCGAACTGTTATTCCACGCAATATTCGCTTAGCAGAAGCACCGAGCTATGGTTTGCCAGTAATGGTATATGATAAGGCTTCTCGAGGGGCGCTAGCTTATATTGCTTTAGCTGGAGAAATTCTTCGCCAATACGCCCTGGAAGAAGACCAAAGAGAAAAATAAAAGAGAAATTTATGGCTTTAAAAAAACGCGGTTTGGGCCGAGGTCTGGATGCCTTGCTGGGAGCACAAACAAAGCAAACGGCTACAGAGCTTGAATCTGTAAGTAGTAATTCAGAACAAATGCCCGCAGCACATAAGTCGGCGGCAGGGGCATTTAATGAAGATTTAAAAAGAATGCCTATAGAGCTTATTCAAGCAGGCAAGTATCAGCCACGCCTAGATATGCGCCCAGAAACTTTAGAAGATCTAGCCGCATCGATTAAAGCTCAAGGCCTTATGCAACCAATAGTTGTTCGCCCAATAAGCAGCAATAAGTATGAAATAATTGCTGGTGAACGCCGTTGGCGTGCAAGCCAAATGGCAGGCCTCGATACAATTGCTGTAATTATTAAAGATGTTCCAGATGATGCCGCAATTGCAATGGCGCTTATCGAGAATATTCAGCGTGAAGATCTTAATCCTATTGAAGAAGCCATGGCACTAAAACGTTTACAGGATGAGTTTGAGCTAACCCAACAAGAAGTTGCAGATGCTGTGGGCAAATCAAGAACCACAGTCACCAATTTAATTCGGCTGATGAGTTTAAATCAAGATGTTCGAATATCTCTGGAACATGGCGATTTAGAAATGGGACACGCCAGAGCACTATTAGCCCTAAGTGGCGAACATCAGACCAAGGCGGCGAAGACGGTAATTGGCAAGGGCATGTCTGTTCGTCAGACAGAAGCTTTGGTTAGGCGCCTGCAAAAACAACCTGACAGCAAGCCCGGCAAGAACACTATAGACCCTGATATTAGGCAGTTACAAGACGACCTATCTGAAAAACTTGGTGCTGAAGTCTTGATTCAACACACAGCAAAAGGAAAGGGAAAGGTGATTCTAAAATATGGATCTTTGGATCAGTTAGATGGGATTCTAAATCATATTAAGTAATTGTCGTCTTTACGTTGCCTGCGGTGATTAAAATCTTTATAATCCGCTCCGTCGAAAAACACCGAAGTATTTATACGCCAGGATGAGCAAGACAGAAGAGCCTACACCAGTTGTAGCTAACCTCAAAGCTCCTCCGATTTACAAGATCATTGTTACTCAGTTTATTGCCACTTTATTGGCGGCATTGAGCGCTTTTGTCTTGATAGACGGCGTTACAGCTTACTCAGTTTTTCTCGGTGGAATGGTAAGCGCTTTGCCAAATGCTTATTTTGCCATTAAGGCTTTTCGATATAGTGGGGCTAGGCAAATGCCGCTGGTTATTAAGTCTTTTTACGCTGGTGAAAGCGGGAAAATGATTATTACAGCAGTGATGTTTGCTTTGATTTTTGCTGGAATTAAGCCCCTAAATGAGTTGGCAGTAATAATTAGCTATATTTTAATCTTAATAACTGGCTTAATTGCGACAGCAAAACTAGGATTAAAATCACACAAAAGCGCCTAAAAGCCGCTAAAAGAAGTTAAATTACAGGAAAATCGCTAAACTATGGCTGAATCAGCTGGCGAGATGGCACACGAAGCAGTAGAGCACACCCAAACCCAGGGTGAGTACATACAGCATCATCTTCAGTTTCTTACTTTTGGCAAAGATGCTGAAGGCCACTGGGGTATTGCTCACGGTGAAGAGGCTGTTGCTGAGATGGGATACTGGGCTTTTCATGTGGATATGCTTGGCTGGTCAATTGGCCTAGGTCTTATTTTCATTTTAGTATTTAGAAGAGCGGCTAAAAATGCCACATCAGGCGTCCCAGGCGGGCTTCAGAATTTTGTAGAATGGGTTTTTGAGTTTGTTGAAACCAGCGTAAAAGATACCTTTCATGGCACCAATGCTTTAATTGCTCCTCTGGCGTTGACTATTTTCTGTTGGGTCATGTTAATGAACACTATGGACATAGTTCCTGTGGACTTGTTTCCATGGATAGCCCAGCAGGTTTCAGGCGACCCGGAAATTGCTTTCAGGGTTGTTCCAACGACAGACCCCAATGTAACCCTGGGAATGTCAATATCCATATTTCTACTGATTATTTTTTATAGTGTAAAAATTAAAGGTGTTGGTGGTTTTTTAAAAGAGCTGGCATTTCAGCCTTTTGGGCCTAAAATGCTCCCCTTTAATTTATTAATTGAAGTGCCAACACTGTTGGCCAAACCTGTGTCACTAGGCTTGCGACTATATGGCAACCTCTATGCAGGAGAACTTGTATTCTTATTGATTGCCCTATTTGGTGCCTTTCAATTACCGGCTCATTTTATATGGGCAGCATTTCACTTATTAGTAATACCCTTACAGGCCTTTATTTTCATGATGCTCACGATTGTGTATCTAAGTCAGGCTTGTGAGCACCACTAATAAGAGCGCTACTAATAAGAAATATCTTTAATTAAATTGAAACTTTTTAACATTAGGCAAGACCTTAAAACTGGAGGAAAAAAATGGAGCTAATCTTAGCTAATACAGTACTTGGCGTATTGTTGGTACTGGGCATGGGTGCATTAGGCACTGCAATTGGTTTCGGCATTCTGGGCGGAAAAATGTTGGAAGGTTCAGCACGCCAACCAGAATTAGCACCAATGCTACAAGGTAAAATGTTTTTGGTTGCGGGCTTGATTGACGCGATCACTATGATCGGATTAGCGATTGGCATGTGGTTTACATTTGCTAACCCTTTTACTGCTGCGTTAACTACTGCGGTTGGCGGCTAAGGCCAAAAAATTAAAGTAAGTAGAAACGTAAGCTAAGCAAGAGGTATAACCGTGAATATCAATGCAACTATGCTAGGTCAGATGATTGCCTTCGCATTTTTCGTGTGGTTCTGCATGAAGTATGTATGGCCACCATTGACTGCTGCATTGGCGGAAAGGCAAAAAAGAATTGCCGATGGCCTGGAAGCAGCAGAAAAAGCAGGTAAAGATCTTGAGCAGACTCAAGAGAAAGTTGCTGAACAGCTGAAAGAAGCTAAGGCGCAAGCGGCTGGCATTATTGACCAGGCCAATAAGCGTGCAACTCAGATCGTTGAAGAAGCCAAGAACCAAGGAAGAGAAGAGGGCCAGCGTATGATAACTGGTGCTAAAGCAGAGATTGAGCAAGAGGTTAATAGAGCTAAAGAGCAACTCCGTGAGCAAGTGGCAAGTATTGCAATTGCAGGTGCAGAGAAGATTCTCGAAGCTTCAATTGATCAAGCGGCTCACTCTAAAATTACTGCGAAACTGGCTGAGAGCCTTTAGTAAGGATATAAGGGAAAATGGCCGAGCTCACAACTTTAGCAAGACCCTATGCAAGAGCAGCTTTTGAAGTAGCTGTTAAAACTAAGGACTTGCAGTTATGGTCTGACATGCTGACGCAGCTGGCGAACGTGGTAAGTAATGAGCGCGTTGCAGGGCTATTGTCACTGCCTTCTCTTACGGGTGAACAACAAGCGAAAATTGTTATTGACCTTTGCGGTGACGAAATTAATGCCCAAGTGCAAAATTTTGTCATTGTTCTTTCTGAAAATAAGCGCCTTTCGTTGCTGCCAGAAATTGTTGGCTTATTTGATATTTTGAAAGCCGAACAGGAAAAAACTGTTGATGTTGAAATCAGTACGGCATTTGCCCTTATTGATGAAACAGAGAAGAAGCTGGCTGAAGCAATAAAAGCAAAATTGAACAGGGATGTAAAAATACACAGCCAAATTGATAAAAATTTAATCGGCGGCATAGTGATTCGTGCTGGTGATTTGGTAATTGATGACTCCGTGCGTGGCAAACTGCATAAACTCGCGGAAGCAATGGGCTCCTAGTTAATAAATAGCCGAATAAGCAGCCGGGCAAAAGGTCGAGGAAAATAGAATGCAACAACTGAATCCTTCAGAAATAAGTGAAATTATTAAACAGCGGATCGATAAGCTGGATGTGTCTGCGCAAGCGCAAAATGAAGGCACTATTGTGTCCGTCTCTGACGGTATTATCCGTATTCATGGTCTTGCCGACGTAATGTACGGGGAAATGATTGAATTTGAAGGCGGCCTTTATGGCATGGCGCTTAACTTAGAGCGCGACTCTGTTGGCGCAGTTGTTCTAGGTGATTACCAAAGCCTGGCCGAAGGTCAAACTTGCCGTTGCACTAAACGAATTCTAGAGGTTCCCGTTGGCCCTGAGCTAGAAGGCCGTGTTGTTGATGCGCTGGGAAACCCAATTGATGGTAAAGGCCCCATTAACGCAAAACAAACTGATGCTGTTGAAAAAGTTGCACCAGGTGTAATCGCCCGTCAAGGAGTTGCGCAACCAGTCCAAACTGGCTTGAAAGCTATCGATGCTATGGTGCCAATCGGGCGCGGACAGCGAGAGTTAATTATTGGAGACAGGCAGGTTGGTAAAACCGCGGTTGCTGTTGATGCCATTATTAATCAGAAAGGCACAGGCGTTAAATGTATTTATGTGGCTATTGGGCAGAAACAGTCTTCTATTGCGTCAGTGGTTAGAAAGCTAGAAGAGCATGGCGCTATGGACCATACCATTGTAGTTGCTGCAGGCGCTTCAGACCCAGCTGCGATGCAGTTTATTGCCCCATATTCTGGCTGCACTATGGGCGAGTATTACAGAGATAGAGGCGAAGACGCTCTGATTATTTATGATGACCTGACTAAGCAGGCATGGGCATATCGTCAAATTTCATTGTTGTTACGTCGACCACCAGGCCGTGAAGCGTATCCTGGAGATGTGTTCTATTTGCATTCACGCCTACTTGAAAGAGCGGCTCGTGTAAGCGCAGAACATGTAGAAAAAATTACAAATGGCGATGTTAAGGGCCAAACAGGCTCACTAACCGCATTGCCTATTATTGAAACTCAGGCCGGAGACGTAAGTGCGTTCGTGCCTACCAATGTAATCTCTATTACCGATGGCCAGATATTCCTGGAAACCTCGTTGTTTAATGCAGGAGTTCGTCCAGCTATGAATGCTGGCGTTTCAGTATCTCGAGTAGGTGGTGCGGCTCAGACTAAAATTATTAAAAAGCTAGGTGGTGGTATTCGTCTAGCGCTAGCACAATATCGAGAGTTAGCGGCTTTCGCTCAATTTGCCTCAGACCTTGATGATGCTACCCGTGATCAGCTAGAACACGGTCAGCGTGTAACAGAGCTGATGAAGCAGGCGCAATATTCACCACAGTCAGTAGCAGAAATGGGAGTCGTGCTTTATGCAGCAAACGAAGGTTATTTGAAAGAAATAGAGATCAATAAAATTGGCGATTTTGAATCTGCTCTTTTATCTTATATGAATAGTGAAAATGCTGACCTGATGAATGGAATCAATGAAACTGGTGATTATAGTGATGATATTGAAGCAAAATTCAAAGCTGCACTAGATAAGTTTATAGAAACTCAAACCTGGTAAATATTAATGGCTGCCGGAAAAGAAATACGCAACCAGATTGGGAGTATTAAGAATACTCAAAAGATCACCAGCGCTATGGAGATGGTCGCTGCGAGCAAAATGCGTAAAGCGCAGGACCGCATGCAATTGGGCAAACCTTATGCCACGAATATTCGAAATGTGGTCAGTCATATTGCAGCATCTTCGGCAGAGTATAGACACATCTTTATGGAAGAGCGTGAAGTTAAGCGCATAGGCTATATCGTAGTATCAACAGATCGAGGCCTTTGTGGCGGGCTAAACATTAATTTATTTAAAGCGATGATTAAGTCTATGAAAGCCTGGCATGATGAAGGCGCTGAAGTTGATATTTGCACGGTTGGCTCAAAAGGCTCAGCTTTTTTTAATAGTTATGGAGGCAATGTTATAGCGGCTGTTCGAAACTTAGGCGATAGGCCAACAGCCGAAGATGTTGTCGGAGCTGTAAAAGTGATGCTAGACAGTTTCGGCTCAGGCGAAATAGATAAGCTTTTTTTGGTTGGCAACGAATTTGTTAACACCATGACGCAGACGCCAACAATTCATCAGCTATTGCCATTAAACCCGGCAGAAGATGAAGATATGAAGCACCATTGGGATTATTTATATGAGCCAGATGCTAAAGAATTATTGGACGGTCTACTGACTCGCTATATTGAGTCGCAGGTTTATCAAGCAGTGGTTGAGAACAATGCATGTGAACAGGCAGCCCGTATGATCGCGATGAAAAGTGCTACGGATAATGCTGGCGACATTATTGATGAGCTTCAACTTATTTATAACAAAGCAAGACAAGCAGCAATTACACAAGAGCTGTCTGAAATAGTTAGCGGCGCAGCAGCCGTTTAGAAAAAATAAAAGCGTAAAGAACATTAGATTTTAATAAGCAAAGAGAAATACATAGAGGACAAGACATGAGCAGCGGTCGAATCGTACAAATTATTGGCCCAGTTATTGATGTGGAATTTCCTAGGGATTCTGTGCCTAAGGTTTATGAAGCACTGATAATTGCGGATAAAGAAATCACGCTGGAAGTTCAACAACAGTTGGGCGACGGTATTGTGCGTACAATTGCCATGGGCTCAACAGAAGGCTTGAGTCGTGGATTAAGTGTTAACGATACTGGTTCTCCTATTAGCGTTCCTGTTGGAGAGGAAACGCTTGGCCGCATTATGGACGTTCTTGGCAACCCAATTGATGATTGTGGCCCGATTGGTGAAAAAGAGAAGATGCCGATTCACCGCAAAGCGCCTAGTTATGATGAGCAAGCTGCGTCAGAAGAAGTTTTAGAAACGGGCATTAAAGTAATTGATCTGGTTTGTCCATTTGCGAAAGGCGGCAAAGTTGGTTTGTTTGGTGGAGCCGGCGTAGGAAAAACCGTAAATATGATGGAGCTGATTAATAATATTGCCACAGGCCGTGGCGGGTTATCGGTATTTGCTGGTGTGGGAGAGCGTACTCGTGAGGGTAATGACTTTTATCATGAAATGCAGGAAGCTAAAGTTATTGATACTGAAGATTTTAAAAATTCAAAAGTATCAATGGTTTATGGTCAAATGAATGAGCCGCCAGGAAACAGATTGCGTGTAGCATTGACCGGATTGACGATGGCAGAAAAATTTCGTGATGAAGGCCGCGATGTATTACTTTTCATTGATAATATTTATCGTTACACCCTAGCAGGAACAGAAGTATCGGCCTTGTTGGGGCGAATGCCTTCAGCAGTAGGGTATCAGCCCACACTGGCTGAAGAAATGGGCGCCTTACAAGAGCGTATTACATCGACGAAAACGGGCTCAATCACTTCGATTCAAGCAGTATACGTGCCAGCAGATGACTTGACTGACCCTTCACCAGCAACAACCTTTGCGCATTTGGATGCAACCGTTGTACTGTCTCGTGATATTGCATCATTGGGTATTTATCCAGCTGTTGACCCTCTTGATTCAACCTCGCGCCAGCTTGATCCTCTTGCGATCGGTCAAGAACATTATGATGTGGCTCGCGGTGTACAATCAATTTTGCAGCGTTATAAAGAGCTTAAAGATATTATTGCTATTCTGGGCATGGATGAATTATCAGAAGAAGATAAATTAGCTGTAAGTAGAGCTCGTAAAGTAGAACGATTTTTCTCACAGCCATTTACTGTTGCTGAGGTTTTTACAGGCTCACCAGGAAAATATGTTAGCTTGAAAGACACTATCAGCGGCTTTAAAGCTATTCTGGAAGGTGAATATGATGATTTGCCAGAACAGGCTTTCTATATGGTAGGCGGCATTGAAGAAGCCGTAGAAAAAGCTAAAACTTTGTAAGCTTGGTTTGAGTAACTAGAGAAATATTATGGCAACATCTTTTCATTGTGATATCGCTAGTGCTGAAGATAGTATTTTTTCAGGCGAAGTTGAATCATTAGTTGCTGCCGGAAGCTTGGGCGATTTAGGCATTTATCCAGGCCATGCGCCATTATTGACGGCACTGATACCGGGACCGGTTAGAATTGTTATGGCCGGTGGCGATGAAGATATTTATTATGTATCTGGCGGATTTTTGGAAGTTCAGCCCGGGAAAGTTAATATTCTAGCCGATACTGCAATTCGTGCTAGTGATGTTGATGAAGCAACTGCGGAAAAAGCGCGTCAAGAAGCCGAAGCCGCAATAGCTAATCAAGATGCTGAATTTGAATACTCAAGGGCAGCATCTCAATTAGCTGAAGCAGCAGCTCAAATTCGAACAATTCAGCAGCTCCGCAAAAAGCTTGGTGGCTAAAACCTAGCTCTAAAAAGTTACCTTTTATTGATTTTCAATATACGCAGTTAGCGCTTTAATAATTGCGTGTTTTGATTTCACATGCAAAAAATTAATAATCCTGATATTTATAATAATTAGATTAAAGAATAAGGATTGCAGCACTATTTTTTGCTATGCTGATGGCTCTAAAATCATTGATTCAAGTTTCAAGATCACCGGCATAGCGGGTAAAAATCTAAATGTCTCTTAAATTAAATGTTGTTATTCTGGCTGCCGGCAAAGGCACCAGAATGTATTCTGAAAAACCTAAAGTGCTGCATGAATTGGCCGGCCTTAGTCTAGTAGAGCATGTTATTGCCGCGGCAAAAAATTTAAACCCCGAAAATATAACGTTAGTCGTTGGGCATCAGGCAGAAGATCTTGAGTCTCATCTTGCTGAAGGGGGATATAACTTTGTCTTACAAAAAGAGCAAAAAGGAACGGCACATGCTCTTGAACAGGCATTACCATTTTTAGACGATAACGCTTATGCCATCATTCTATACGGAGATGTGCCTCTAACTAAAAAGGCCAGTCTGGAGGAACTTATCGCGCTTACAAATGAGTCCACCATGGCAGTTTTAACAAGCGTAGTAAAAGAGCCCCAAGGTTTAGGAAGAATTATTCGTGATGATGAAAACAATATAGAGTTTATAGTTGAAGAAAAAGATGCAAACGAAAGACAAAAGCTTATAAAGGAAATTAATACAGGCATCATGGCTTTTCCTGTAAAAAAATTGAAAGATTGGCTGCCTTTAATTAAAAATAATAATTCACAAAATGAATTTTATTTGACGGATATTGTTAGTTTAGCTTTAGAAGATAAATGTCAGGTGAAAACCAGTTTTTGCACTTATGAGTATGAAGCCTATGGTGTTAATAATATGGTACAGCTGGCTGAATTAGAAAAAATATATCAACAAGAGCGCGCTACTGAATATATGTTAAAAGGTGTAAAAATTTCTGACCCATCTCGGTTTGATTTGCGGGGAGAGGCGGAAATTTCTGCAGATGTAAAAATTGATATAAATGTAATTTTGGAAGGAAAGGTTAAAATTGAAAAAAATGTAAAAATCGGTGCAAATTGTATATTGAAAAATTGCACAATAAAACAGGGCTCAGAAATTTTTCCCAACACGATAATCGAAGATTCTTTTATAGGCGAATATTGCAATATTGGCCCTTTTGCCAGAATACGACCAGGTACAGAGCTTAAAGACTGTGCAAAAATTGGCAATTTTGTTGAAACTAAAAAAACGATAATAGGACAAGGGAGTAAGGTCAACCATTTGAGTTATGTAGGAGACAGTGAGCTGGGTGAGGGCGTTAATATAGGTGCCGGCACCATTACCTGCAATTACGATGGGGTTAATAAATTTAAAACAACAATAGGCAACAATGTTTTTATTGGCTCAAATACAGCATTAGTCGCTCCTGTTATTGTTGGTAATGGCGCAACAGTTGGTGCAGGTTCGACAATTACAAAAGATGTAAAAGCAGACCAGTTGGCCCTAACTAGAAATAAACAAAATAATATTGATGGTTGGAAACGTCCAAGCAAGAAGTAAAACGGGAATTGTATGAGCGATAGAATATGTGTGGAATAGTTGGCGCTATTGGGCAAAGAACAGTTTCAGATATTCTGATTGAAGGCTTAAAGCGGCTTGAATATCGCGGTTATGATTCTGCAGGCATGGCGGTTCTTGATAAGAAAAAAGGACGAATCAACTGTATAAAAAAGCTTGGCAAAGTAGCCGCCCTTGAAGAAGCTGTTGCGCACAGTTCAGCTAAAGGGACGCTTGGAATTGCACACACTCGCTGGGCAACACACGGCAAGCCTTCTGAGGCTAATGCACACCCACATTGCTCTTCAGATGGCTTAGCTCTTGTTCATAATGGCATCATTGAAAATTATCTTTCACTAAAAGAAGGCCTTATAAAAAACGGCTATGAATTTATTACTGAAACGGATACTGAAGTAATAGTCCATTTAATTCATGCTGAACTGAATAAAAGTGACGCTGGTGTTACGCAAGCGGTAAAAAATGTAGTTAGCGTATTGGAAGGCGCATATGGACTGGCAATTATTAGTAAAGACGATCCAGACAAAATAGTTGTCGCGCGCAGTGGCAGCCCATTGGTTATTGGAGTTGGGATAGGAGAAAATTTTATTGCATCAGATCCTTCAGCCTTAGGCCAGGTAACTGACAGGTTTATATATCTTGAAGAAGGTGATATTGCAGAAGTTACTAATAAAAAAATAACAATTTGGAATGAAGGTGTCGAGTTGAAGCGCAACATCGTTCGCTTACGCGATGAAATGGAAGACGCTGTCAAAGGTGACTACCGTCACTTTATGCTAAAAGAAATATTTGAACAGAAAAGCGCAATAACAAATACTTTAGCGGGCAAGTTAAGTAAAACACACGTACTAGAGCAAGCATTTGGACTTGAGGCTCAGGCTATTTTTGAAAAAACTA
>Ga0209425_10005901_pt1 | contig 11884 bp, 12 predicted proteins | sample COG_05_FD_184749 | JGI IMG/M metagenome (GOLD analysis project Ga0209425, IMG submission 184749) | Pelagic Microbial community sample from North Sea - COGITO 998_met_05 (SPAdes) (version 2) | ecosystem: Environmental > Aquatic > Marine > Neritic zone/Coastal water | place: Helgoland, sampling... | reverse complement strand
AGTTAAGAAATAAAATTAAAAGTAAATTTATATAAATATGAAAAAAGATATATTTATAATTCTTCCATATAAAGAAAGTTTGAATCCTAATTTTGCTGGTGCAGTATCTTTATATGTAAAAGATACAACCAAATATTCCAAATATAAAAAAAGAATATCTATATTTTCATCTGATAATTTTAAAAATAAAAATCAATTATTTAGAAATAAAAACTATATAATGAGTTTTTGTGAAAAGTATAAGTCTTCAAAAATTAAAATAATTGAAATACATAATAGACCAGAATACTTTGTTTATATAAAAAAATATTTTCCCAATACCAAAATTAAATTATTTTTTCATAATGACCCATTAACTTTAAGGGGCTCAATATCTTTGAGTGAAAGAGAAGATATAATTAATGGATGTCATAAGATTATTTTTATAAGCGCATGGATTAAAAAGAGATTTTTTACATCTATCAAAAATTCAAATCTATCACATTCACTCATTATTAATCATGGGGTTTTAAAAAAAAGAAAAATAAATTTTATAAATAAAAAAAAAAATATTCTATTTGTTGGTAAATTAAACCATGCAAAAGGTTACCATATTTTTTCAGAAGCAGCTTTAAAATTAAAAAAATTTGATCCTAGTTGGAATTTTATAGCAATAGGAAATGAAACAAGAAAGGAAATATTTCCTGACAAACATATTGTAAAAGAAATTGGTTATATAAAAAATACTGAAGTTTTAGATTATTATAGTAAATCAGAAATTGCAGTTGGTAACTCAGTATGGGATGAACCATTGGGTAGAATTGCTATTGAGGCTAGTAGTCGAAAATGCTTACCTATAATCTCTAACAAAGGAGGTTTAGTAGAGTCAAAAAATATAGCATTAGTATTGAAAAAAAATACCTCCTCTGAATTGTTCGGTATTTTAAAAAAAATTACCCAAAATGTAACTTTAAGAAGACAAAAACAAAAACAATTTTATAAAAATAATAATTTTGATATTAAAATTATTTCTCAAAAACTTGATAATATTAGGTCTGAAATTATTAATAATATTAATAGTACAAACTTATTAAATAAAAAAAGAGTTTTGCACATAGCAAATTTTAATGAAAATGCAGATGGTAGACTTTACTATTCATTTGCAAATAAACTTAATACTGGATTTATCAAAAATAACTATATAGTAGAAACAATAAGTAATAGGTCCTTTCTAAAATCCAATAGATCATTATTTCAACCCTTTGGTTCTTCATTAAAATTTAATGACAAAATTTTAAATACAATCATTAATTTTTCACCTGATATATTAGTTATTGGTCATGTTTTTAATATTAGTGAAAAAGTGTTTGCTCACTGTAAAAATAATAATATAAAGATTTGTTCTTGGTTCATAGACTCCGTTTCGCCTGAATTTCTAAACAGTAATACGAAGAATAACTTTTTAAGAAATCTTGAGTTTGTTGACTATTGTTTTTTAACTTCATCTCCAATAATTTTTAAAAAAAATAAACATTTTAATAAATTAAGATTTATTCCAAATCCTGTCGACTCGGCAATCGATCAATATAAAAATTACCATGACAAATCTAGTGAATATGATTTTTTTGTTGCAATAAGTCATGGCCAAAACAGAGGAATTTTAAAAAAAGGAAAATATGACGAACGTGAAAAATTTATAAATGAAATTATTTCAGAACTCCCTAAATTTAAAATTGCTCAATTTGGAGTAAGTAATATTGAACCAGTATGGGGCTCAAATTATTACCACTATTTATCCAAGACAAAAATGGCTCTTAACATGAGCAGAGGTAAATATCAGAACCTATATTCTAGTGATAGAATTTCGTCATTAATTGGAAATGGTCTTTTAGTTTTTATTAATGAAAATACTAATTTTAAAAAAATTTTATCTAAGAATGAAGTTATTTATTATAAAAATAAGAAAGATTTAATCAACAAGCTTAAATATTATGAAGTAAACGATAAACTTAGAATAAAAATAGCTAAATCTGGTCATGAAAAATATCATAAACATATGAATAATATTATCGTTTCAAGTTATATTTTGTCTTGTGTTGGTTTAGACAATGCCAAAAAACCATTTTGGCATTTGAAAGTTTGATATAATGTTTTCAATTTTAATACCTACATTTAATAATCTTAAATATTTAAAGTGTTGTATTAATAGTATTAAAAAAAATTCTTCTCTTAAAAATCAAATTGTATGTCATGTAAATATTGGTGATGATGGCACTCTAGATTATTTAAATACTAATAATATTGAATTTTCACATACTTCATATAATTCAGGCATATGTGAAGGTATAAATAAAGCCGCCTTATTAGCTAAATTTGATTATTTTTTATATGCCCATGATGATTTTTATTTTTGTCCAGATTGGGATTTGATACTATCAAATGAGATTGAGAAAATTGGACATAATAATTTTTATTTGTCGGGGACTATGATGAACAAAGGTCAAATTAACTATAATTGTGGTAATACACCAGATGAATTTGATGAAAAAAAATTTTTGAGTAATTATAAAAGTTATAATTTTTATAATTTTCAAGGATCTACATGGGCTCCATCAATAGTTCATAAAGATATATGGAACAAAGTTGGAGGATTAAGTGAAGAATATTTTCCTGGCATGGGCTCTGATCCTGATTTTAATATGAAATTATGGAATTTAGGAATTAGAATTTTTAAAGGTATAAATGATTTTAAAGTTTATCATTTTGGATCTATAGTTTTAAGAAAAAAAATAAATAAAATTATAAAAAAGAATAAATATGGTAGCAAATCTGGCAAAATATTTATATTGAAATGGGGAATAAGTATAAAGTTTTTTAAAGAATTTTATTTAAGATCAAATAGTAAATATGAAGGTCCCTTACTTGGTCCAAAAAAAAATCTAAGGTATTATATTAATTTGTTAGTTTGCAAACTACATTATATATATTTAAAATTATTCTACAGAAAATTGATTAAAGATAAATCTTCAATTTTATAAGTATTATCTTATAGATTTCTTGTATAAATTTATATTCATAGATTGCTTTAAAGGATATTTATCACCATATATTTTTTTTGCAGATATATTTTTAATTTCTTTATTATTTTTTCTTGCAAAACTAAATATTGACTGGGTAGGGCCACCAACATTGATAATTCCTTTTTGATCTATCAATTTTAATAAATTTTTAGCAAACTCATCATGAAACATAAAGTTAGAATCAACATCCTTGAATGCTTGTTCGTGTATAAAAGGATTTTCTGTCATACAAATTCTTAATATTAATGAATTTTGATACATTTGAACACAACATTCACCTCCAAATTTAGAAATTGCATATTTATTGATAGGTAATACGGGATCTGTTTCTTTATAATTTCCTTTTATCCCTGGATAAACATGATTCGTTGAAAAATAAATTAATTTTATTTTTTTTTCATAACAAGCTTTAACGATATTTGCTGTTCCAATAATGTTGGTATTAATACTTTTTAATATTTTTTTTTCATGAATTTGCATAGGTCTAGAAAGTGCGGCTGCATGTATTAAGTGTGTTGGGTTTATTTTATTTAGATATTTCTTTATTGATTTTAAACTTTCAATATTGAGTTGTTTACTTGTTGGAAAAAAAATATTTTCTTTATAATTTAATTTTCTAAAAACTTTTGCAAATCTTCCAGATCCACCAGTGAAAATAATCTTTTTTTTCATTTAAATTAGCTTAGCTAAATATTTAGAATAATTACAGTTTCCATAAAATTTTATTGAATTTTTAATTTGTTTTTTACCAATCCATTTATTTTGAAGTGCTATTTCCTCCAAACATGCAATTTTAATACCCTGTCTATTTTCAATAGCCGATACAAACATTGAGGTTTTGTAATAATCATCCATAGAACCAGTATCCAGCCATGCACCACCTCTTCCTAAAATTTCTGCTGATAAATTATTTTGTTTAAGATATTTTTTTAATAAGTCAGTAATTTCAATCTCTCCTCTTATTGATGGTTTAAGCATTTTTGAATATTTGATTACATTATTATCAAAAAAATATAGACCTGTTATTGCATAATTAGATATTAGTTTTTTTGGTTTTTCTTCAATTTTTAAAATCTTGTTTTTATTATTTATTTTTGCGACTCCAAATAATTCGGGATTAATTACTTTATGTAATAATATTTTTGCACCTTTATATAGCTTTGCTGAACTAAGAAGTGTATTAGATAAACTTTGTCCATAAAAAAAATTATCACCCAGAATTAATGCAACATTACTTTTGCCTATAAACTCTTCACCTAATATAAATGCATCTGGCAAACCTTTTGGGCTAACTTGTTCTTTATATGTAATATTTATTCCTAGATTTTTTCCATTTGGGATAATTTTTTGATACTGATCTAATTGACCTTTGTTAACAATAATTAATATATCCTTTATTTTAGCTAACATTAATATTGATAAAGGATAAAAAATTAAAGGTTTATCATATATTGGCAAAAGTTGTTTATTAACAGCTTTTGTGAGTGGGCTCATTCTGGTTCCATGACCACCTGCTAAAATAATTCCTTTATTCACCATTGTAAATTTCCGATTCTTTTTATTATATCTGTTTTATTGATTGATTTATAATAATCACTATTAGTTAAATACCACATAAAAGTTTTTTCTAAACCATGTTTAAATTTGATTTTTGATTTCCACCCAATCTTTTTAAATATTTTTTTACTATTCAATGCATATCTAAAATCATGACCTGGTCTATCTTTAACAAATTTGATCTTAACATTTTTACCAATATCAATCTTACTTTTCGCAATTTTTATTAAATATTTACAAATTTCTAAATTATTAAAATTATTATTTGAACCAATATTGTAAAATTCTCCAATTTTGCCATTACGAAAAATTTTAATTAATGCTTCGCAGTGATCTTTCACATGGATCCATTCTCTTGAATTTTTGCCGTCACCATAGATTGGAAGGTTTTTGTTGTTAAGTATATTGTAAATTAACTTTGGAATAAGTTTTTCTGGATGTTGCTTAGGTCCATAATTGTTTGAACAATTAGTTATAATAGCAGGAATCTTATATGTTTTTACATAAGACGATACAAGATGATCAGATGAGGCTTTAGTGGCAGCATAAGGTGAACTAGGCTGATACCTATAATTTTCATCCGATCTTCCTTTTGTTATATCTCCATAAACTTCATCGGTTGAAATATGAATTAACTTGGTTTTATTATATTTTGAATACTCTCTAAAAACTTCTAGTAAATTAAAAACACCTAAAATATTACTATTAATAAAATTTTTTGGCGAGTCTATTGATCTATCCACGTGTGTTTCTGCCGCTAAATTAAAAATACAATTGGGTTTATGTTCTAATACCACTTTCTTAAGTTTTAAGGTCTGATTTAAGTCACACTTAATAAATTTATAATATTTAGAATGTCGAAAATTTTTTGTATTATATAAATTTGATGAATATGTTTTTTTATCAAGATTTATAACATTAAATCTTTTTTTTATTAGAAGTTCAATTAAGTTACTACCTATAAAACCAAGTCCACCTGTAACAATTACATTTTTCATAATTATTTTTTTTATAAAATTTTTCTAGTAAGAAATAATTATCATTAAAAATTTATAATTCATTTAAAAATCAATATTACATTTTCTTTTCAAGTAAAAGCTAAATAATCCATTAAGTCTAGATTTGTATATTTCATATTTATTTTTGTTGAAAAAATAAAATAAAAAAATTTTAAAAGAAAATTTAATAATTGATTTAAATGCAATTAAAAATATTAAAATTTTATTGTAATGTTTGTTGAAAAAATAATATTTAGAATACTCCCAATGCCATTTTTTAAAACATTCATATTTAAAACTCACATCATTTATTGAGTCTCCATCAAGATGTTCAGCCAAAAGATCTGAAATTAGATATATTTTTTCATTTTTTTTAAAACATTGATGGAAAAAATCATTCTCTTCAAAAAAAATAAATATATTTTCATCAAATTTAATGTCTTTATAATATGTGTTATTTTTATCTATTAACATGATTGCACCACTTACAAAAAATTGTTCTTTAATATTATGAAAGTTTGTATTGTTTAATTTAATTTTGTAAAAAAATTTATTATATAAAAATTGTAATAAAGTTAAGTTTCCAGTCTTTTCTAAAGTTTGCTCATCATAAATATTATTTATTTTAGGTGCTATAATCGCAAAGTTATTAATTTTTTTAATATTACTATTAATATTAGCAAAAAAATTAGTGGGTAAAATTGTGTCAATATCTAAATATAAAACATAACGAGTTTTTGAATTTTTAATTCCACAATTGATACCAGCACCATTTCCTAGATTTATATTCTTAATAATTTTAATATTTAAATTTTGTGGTAATAAAATACCATCAAATGTGAAATCATGAGAATGATCAATTATCAGAACTTCGGTATCTATTTTAATACTATTCAGACAAGATTGTAATTTAACTTTATCACATTTATAATTAACCAAAACTACCGTCAAATCCATAAGATATTATAGATAATGAACATAAACATGAAAGATGTTTTTTAAGTTAAATATTAAATAAAATAAGTTATATAAATTAATAAATATTATGAAGATAATTAAAACAAAAATTAAAGATCTATTGATTATAAAATCTAAAACTTTTAGAGATAAAAGAGGTTCTTTAAGAGAAACTTACCGTAAAAATATTATTGGAAAAAATTTTCCTTTTGACATTATTTCATCTTCTAAAAAAAATGTTATACGTGGACTACATTTTCAAAGCAAATTTTCACAAGCAAAATTAATAACTGTTACTTATGGAAAAATACTTGATGTAGTAGTTGATTTAAGAAAAAACTCTAAAACTTTTGGTAAATATTTTTCTATTAAAATTGGTGAAAGTGATGATTTGTCATTATTTATTCCAGAAAATTTTGCACATGGTTTTTTGTGCTTAACTAAATTATGTATAATAAATTATAAATTATCGAATTATAGGAACCCCAAATACGAAAAAACTCTTAAATGGAACGATACTGATTTAAATATTAACTGGCCTATTAAAAAACCTTTAATTTCAGATAAAGATAAAAACAATTGTATAAGATTTAAAGAATTTATTAATTAAATATGAAATTACAAAAGATTAAAACCTTTAAGGAAAACACGGGTACTCTTATACCCATATCATTTAAAAAAAATATTCCTTTTAAAGTAAAAAGAATTTTTATCTTACATGGTAAAAAAAAATACTATAGAGGCAATCATGCTCACTATAAATGTTCACAGTATTTTGTTTCGCTAAGTGGATCAGCAATTATTAGTTATGAATATAAGGGCAATAAACTAAAAAAAACATTATCTTTTTCAAAAAATAGTAGTTTATTATTAAAACCAATGACCTGGTGCAAAATTAAATTTAATACAAATAATTCAAAATTAATTGTTTTTTGTGATAGAGAATACGAACGTCTAGATTATATAAAAGATTATAACAAATTTAAAATTATAACTAATAAATTATGAACCTATTAATTACGGGATGTTCTGGACATATAGGATCTTATTTGATTAATAATATCTTTAAAATAAAAAAAATTAAGAAATGTTTTATAGTAGATAATTTTAATTCTACTCAAATTAATTCTTTATTTAATTCTAAAAAAAAAAATAATTTAAAATTTTATAACTTAGATATATCAAAAAAAAATTCATTACATAAATTTAAAAAAATTGACTATGTAATTCATTTGGCCTCCTTGACTAACGCTGCAGGTAGTTTTAATAAAAAAAAAGAAATGTATGTTAACAATATAAATTGTATGCGAAATATTATTAATTTTTGTAAAATAAAAAAAGCAAAGTTAATCCATATATCTTCAACGAGTGTATATGGAAAACAAACTTCTTTAGTGGATGAAAACTGTGAGAAAAAATATTTAAAACCACAATCTCCATATGCTGATATAAAACTTATTGAAGAAGAAATGCTGAAAAAAAATACAAAATATTTAAAGTATGTAACATTTCGATTTGGCACTATTTCTGGCGTATCAAAAGGTATGAGATTTCACACAGCAGTAAATAAATTTTGTCTTAATGCTGCTATTAATGAACCTATTACTGTCTACAAAACAGCGTTAAATCAATATAGACCATATTTATCACTGAGAGATGCATATAAAGTTTTCAAATATACTATAGAGAAAGACCTTTTTAAAAATGATATATACAATGCATTATCTGAAAACTGTACAGTTAATCAAATATTACAAAAAATTAGAAAATATAAGAAAAAAATTAAAACTAAATTTGTTTTTTCTGAGATAATGAATCAGCTATCATATCATGTCGACAAAAAAAAACTAAATAATGAAGGCCTTTATTTAAGAAGTAAAATAGAAACTGATATTAAGAATACACTTCAATTATTAGATAATATTTAGATGTTTTGCAAAATAACAAACAACAAAATTAAACCTTTCATGTCTTTTGGCTTAATGCCAATAGCTAATGGTTTTTTAGAAAAAAAAAATTTTAAAAATGAATTTTTATTCAAAATGGAAGTTGGTTTTTCTAAAGATATCTCTTTATTTCAATTAAATGATCACCCAAAGCCTAAATTGATGTTTAATGAAAACTATCCTTTTTTTACATCAAGCTCAAATAATATGGTAAATCATTTTAAAAATTACTCCAAATGGATTAAAAAAAATTATTTTAAAAATCCAAAAAATGTAATTGAAATAGGATCTAATGATGGAACATTTCTAAAAAATTTTAAAAATATTAAAACGAATATTTTAGGAATTGAGCCTTCTAGAAACGTTGCCTTGTTAGCAAATAAGAGAAAAATTAAAACAATTAATAAATTTTTTAACTTTAAAACTGCTTATAATTTAAAAAGATTTAAGAATAAAACAGATTTGATATGTGCTGCTAATGCAATTTGTCATATCCCTAACTTAAAAGATTTAATAAGAGGAATTGATATATTGCTGTCTAAGAAGGGAATATTTGTTTTTGAAGAACCGTATTTAGGCTCTATGTATGAAAAAACTTCATATGACCAAATTTATGACGAACATATTTTCATGTTTTCAATCACATCAGTTAAAAAAATTTTTGATTTATTTAATTTTGAACTTATTGATGTTCAAAAACAAAAAACTCATGGTGGTTCAATGCGATATGTAATTGCAAGAAAAGGGGAGTACACTATTAAAAGGATTGTTAAATCAGGTCTTGTTTATGAGAAAAAAACAAAAATAGATAGTATAAAAGGCTGTATAAATTTTAAAAAGAAATGTGAAATATCCAAAAAAAAATTGAGAAACAAAATTTTGTCAATTAAGAAACAAAATAAATCAATAGCTGGCTATGCAGCAACATCCAAAAGTACTACAATATTAAATTATTGTGGTATAAATAACAAACATATTGACTATATATGCGACACTACTAAAGATAAAATTGGAAAATTTACACCAAAAACTCATATACCAATTGTAGATATGAAGCATTTTCAAAAAAATATTCCTGATTATACATTTTTATTTGCCTGGAATCATAAACAAGAAATTTTTAAAAAGGAAAAGAAAAATTTAAAAAAAACTAAATGGATAGCACACATTGATCTTTGATAATGATTAATTTTTGGTCTTATAAGGATGAATACAAAAAATTACGACCTACGTTAAATAGAATTTTTGACCAGACACTTAAATCAGGTCAAATTTTTTTTGGTAATAATTTGCAAATTTTTGAAAATAATTTTAATAATAAATATAAATCTAAATATGGAGTTGCCGTTGGTAGTGGTACTGATGCTTTACTAATATCTTTATTATCAATAAATATTCAAAAAGGTGACGAGGTTATTACTGCTTCCAATACCGCAATTCCCACCATTTCTGCAATTGTAAACTCTGGTGCTAAACCAGTTCTTGTAGATATTAAAAATGATTATCTAATTGATCCAGATAAAATTGAACAAAAAATTACAAAAAAAACCAAAGCTATTATTCCTGTTCATTTATATGGCCAAGCTTGTGATATGGATAAGATAACCAAAATCTCAAAAAAATATAAATTGATAGTCATAGAAGACTGTGCTCAAGCACAAGGAGCAAAGTTTAAAAATAAATTTGTTGGCACTTTCGGTACTTTTGGTTGTTTTTCATTTTATCCAACTAAAATTTTAGGAGGGTATGGAGACGGTGGTTTTATACTAACTAATAGTTATAAAAGTTACAATAATATTAAAAAAATTAGATTTTATGGTATTGATACTGTTAATAAAAAAAATCAATTTTATAATAAATATTATGCAAATATTAATGGTATCAATTCAAGACTAGATGAAATAAATAGCAAAATTTTAAATTTTAAGCTAAATAAAATTGAAAACCTAATTTCAAAAAGAAGAAAAATTGCTAAATTTTATAACGATCAACTATGTAAAACTAAATTGTTATTACCAAAATTGAATAAAGATAAATTTGATGTTTTTCATCTATACACTGTTTATCACGAAAAAAGAGATTTGATTATGAAAAAACTTTTAGAAGAAAAAATTCAAACACGAATTATTTATCCCTTTCCTATTCATAAAATGAAAGGTTATTCAAATTTTTTTAAGAATGATATTCATAAAATTTCTGAAATAAAGTCAAAGGGTATATTTTCATTGCCACTATATCCAGAGTTAAGCCTTAAGAACCAAAAAACAATTTGTAATAAATTAAAGAAAATTTTAATATCTATAGATTCTTAAATTTTAAGTTTGTTTAACGCATTATTTTTAAACAAGTTTGCCTCTTTAATGTATCTTCTAACCATCTCTGTTGATTTATGACCTGTCATAGCCATTATACTTCTTTCTTCTGCCCCAGATTCAGCTGCTGATGTAGCAAAACCTGATCTCAAGCTATGTCCAGAGTAATTTTTGCTTTCTATTCCTGATATTTTTAAATAATGTTTTATAATTAAAGCTACTGTTTGATCACTCAATCTTTTATTTGATAATTTTGATCCTTTAGCAAACCTTCTAAATAAAGGTCCAGAATTTATTTTTGATATATCTATCCAGTTTCGCATTGAAACAACTGGGCAATATTGTGAATTGTCAAAGTAGGGCAGTCCTTTTAAAGAGCCCTCCCCAAATTGGTCAGTTTTTGACCTTTTCAGGCTAATTTTAAGCCCTTGTTCTACAAAATCTAGATCTTCATAGTCCAGTGAAACTATTTCATTTCTTCTGAATCCTCCTGAAAATCCAATCAATATAATGGTCCTATCTCGATGTTTTTTAATTTCTTCATTTTTTTTATTATCTATTACATTAATAATTTGTTTTAAACTATTGATTAATAATGGTTTTTTTCCTTTTTGAAGACTTCCTTTTCTTCTTTTAATGCCCATTATATTTTCAATTATAGATGGGTGTTTTGTGTCTAAGTAATGACCTTTAAGTTTATGAATAACTCCTATTGAGACCAATCTCCTCTTTAGTGTACTCATTTTTATATCTTTAGTTGATAAATGAGTTAAATATAGTGAAACTATTTTTGGTTCTGATGGAAGAGATTTAAATCCATTTTGTGCACAGAATAATCCAAAATCTCTAAAATCTGATTGATAAGCTCTTACAGTATTTTTTGCCTTTGAGCTTTTAAGATTTAATAAAGTTTCTTCTTTTAATGCTTTGATATCTGTTATTATATTATTCATAACTATTACTATTGATAACCATTAATTATCGTTAGTAATATATTATCATTTTTTTAATGTCAATAGTTTAATTTAAAGATTATTGGATGTCTGATAAGAATG
>Ga0209425_10005892_pt1 | contig 11892 bp, 21 predicted proteins | sample COG_05_FD_184749 | JGI IMG/M metagenome (GOLD analysis project Ga0209425, IMG submission 184749) | Pelagic Microbial community sample from North Sea - COGITO 998_met_05 (SPAdes) (version 2) | ecosystem: Environmental > Aquatic > Marine > Neritic zone/Coastal water | place: Helgoland, sampling... | reverse complement strand
AGCGCAACGGAGCACTTGCAAGCGCAAATCCGAACCTCTAAATAAAATGAAACCCGCTATTTCTAGCGGGTTTCAAAAATACTCAGGGAGGGATTTGAATCCTCTTTAGCCATAAACCGAATCCACTGCCAGAGCGGGAAGGTGCTTAAACACTACAATCACCATTTCACGATCAGGGGATAGGTTGCAATAAGTGGCAGTCAATCTGGCAATAATTGGCAATAATGGCCACTCAGCCATCAGGGGGACGGGGCGGGGGTCAAGCGATCGCTGTCTGTGCTGTTACTACTATAGGTTCTTCAGCCTCAGAAAAAATACTTTCAGATTTACCGACCTTATCTGCCAGTCATCTGCCACATGGTCAGGAGGCTCAGCAAGGGGTCTCAGAGTTGCTATGAGCCTATATACGTTGCCCTCACCCTACGCATCCTGCTTGGGCATAATTACCCGCCTGCGTGGGATTACGCGCCTGGTCAATGGTGGCTTAGGCCTATTATTGAGCCCAGGTAGCGTGATTCCTGGTGGCGCCTGTGGGGTCATTGAGAACGCAACTGGCAAGGGACTGTCGGTGGCAGTCATCAAAGTCAGTTGTTCGGGGCGGCCATTTTGCGTGACTGTAATCCGCATGCCCGCGAGGTCGAAGTTGCGCACGCTGATGCCACTTTCGGTGCCGTTTTCTGCAATCCAATAGCCGCGATTGAGCTTTTTGTTAAATAGGCTGAACTCGTAGACACCATTCATCTGAACGATACCGCGAAATTCAAGTTCCCGTGAAGGTGGTGGAGGCGGCGGTGGCGGCGGCGGAGTATGGCCGAAAGGTAAGAACGGGTTGTTGGACTCGAGCTTGGAGTTGGCCGCCGAGGGAGATGCGACCAACGTTAAGCACGCCAGTGCGATCAACGATACTTTGCTGGCTGTTGCGGCATGCTTCTGGAGTAGGTAGCTCATCTGTAAAAGAATACTGTGGTTTAAGACGGATGGTTTAGCGATCACCAAATTCATCTGGTTGATTTTTTGGTGAGTAAGCGAAGCGCACGAGCAGATATTCATGAAGGCCGTGCTGACGCCACCAAGCGAATGAAGCTACTAACTACCCTCGTCTTCCTGCTCGTATCTACGATCCGAGTCAACGGCATCATCAACGGCTACAAGTTACCCGTGACGCTGTGGGTCATCGATAAACAGAACGAGACACTGACTCAAGTCTCGCTGCAATAACTAAAGCTCCATGAATATTATCTTCTTCACCTTAGCTGGCCTTTACTTCATCGTCGCTTCAAAAGTTTATTACTGGATTACAATAGATCAACTCGGTTTCGGGTCTCAGTGCCCACTCTTATTTCTTAGAAATGAAAAGCCCTATCATTACGCGTGCTGGATTCTATTCGGCGGAGCGGCTGCTAGCCTCTTTGGATTCACCCTTTTTAATCCTTGGATCGATGTCGGCGTGCTAGCTATGCTCTGGGGAGTATCGAGGGTTCGTGGAGAAATTACTGCGATAAAGAAATATCGAGAGAAACTGGGAGTTATGTGTGAAGAAGAACCCGATCCCGTAATAAAACGGAAGTGGCAGAAAGATATCGAGAAGAGCAATAATGAGATACTCCAAAAAAAGACCTTAACCAACACATACGCCAGTCGAAGTGGACGCTACTGTAAATGAACTCTCAGCTCCGGTAATAACCGATTTGTTTACGGCCAGATTTCTCAGAATAAAATAGACCAATATATGCTCGATACACATACGGGTCGTCTATGGAGAATTGCCCTAATCTATAATTTAGGTAAGATGATTGCACCTAAGATCTTTTGAATGATAAAAACAACTAAGGAATACTTCTGATTTAAATGAGCACTTGGACTTTTATAGACACCGAAACGGATGGATTATATCCGCCTGTTCATATTATAGAAATTGCCGCTCAGAAATTTGATCGACTTAAACCAGTAGGTGATCCGTTTCGGGTTTTTATTAACCGTGGAGTCGAAATACCAGTCGAAGCTACCAGCGTGCATGGTTACACTACTGATTTCATAGAGCGAAATGGATTGAATCCTAAATTAGCATATGATCAGTTGCGTAAATATGTGGGTAACGATCCCGTATCAGCGCATTACTTAGTTTTTGATTGGGATAGGGCCTTGAACCCCGAATTAGTTAGACTGAAGCAGAACATGATTGGCCAACGAGGGTTCTGCTCATGGATGCTTTCGCGTCGAGTATTACCGGAGCATCCAACACATAAATTGGACTACCTCCGCGAAACCTACAATCTCGCTTGTTCCGGTCCCCACTCTGCGCTTGGTGATGTTGAATCCGTTACCGACCTGTTGGTTCGCATAATATTTCCCCGACTGGCATCGATTGGTTACGATACGCTTGAAGGCATTTACGAGTTCATGAGGTTGAGTCCAGCTTTCCGCTGCAAGTGTTTGATAGAAGGTCTTAATTATGATGATGAAGTTGCCCGTTTGAAGCAAACGAAGAGGGAGCAGGTAAGCCTTGAGCGTTACATTAATTCTGTATTATATGACTCCTCTTTTGATATAACCACGCTCATATTAAAGCATAACTTGATCGAAGATGCGCCCCTGGTTGAATTCGAAGGAAAAACATTTCTTTTCACTGGGAAGATGTCTTGGGGGTCCCGTTCACGGATAGCTTCCCTTATCGAAGAGCGGGGAGGCATTTTTTCAAAGTCGAAATCAATAACCCAAAAGATAAACTACTTAGTGCTTGGTGAGGATCTGGAGAAAGGCTGGAGTGCTTTACTCCATGGTGGCAAAATAGCATCAGCATTTGAGAAGAAGTTAAGGGAACCTGATCGCGATTTTCGAATAATACGTGAGGAGGATTTTATTGCCGCACTTCAATGCGATAATAGATAGACCTTTAAATTTAGCACTAGCTGAAAATTGAAAAGTGATAAGCCGATCCACCGAAATTATATTTCAGAAATTAGAAAAATGGAACGTGGCGAAATAGGCAAATAAAGTTGGCGAGTGTGATGCATTGCGAACGCACTAAAAAAACATCTACCGCAAGGAACTGGCCGACAAATACTTGATGACACCCAGTTGGGTTCAAGTCCTCAATAAAATCTGATCTCTGAAATTAGATACTAGCGAATGCTCTTTACTCCTAGCAAATATCCGTGAGCCCGAATTCTAAACATTTCCTTCCCTGTCTTCTTATCCCTAGAAGGCCGATAAAGTAGAGACTTAACGCGACACTCTACTTCTTGAACATCTGCATTAATCTTGAAGATTACAAGTTCGAGGGTCGGAGAAGGGTTTAAGCTTTTGAACTCCTCAAGTTGAGCAACTGGCATTCGCTCGATGTCATGAATATTAACAAAAGCCCTTTTTAAGCCCTCAATCTTCATGGTGTGCCTGGAATTGACCCGACTGGCAAAAAAGGCGAAAATACTAGCCCCCGCGGTGTTATAGCCAGAAAGGATATTCTCCAGCATCTTATCAGCCTCCATAGCACCGACTGGAATCGGCAAGCATTCATCATTAATAGCATTGAGATCTCCAGTCCTTAGCAATGTATATAAAGCGCCCTGACTGGTGGAGACTGCATTCACAGTATCATCCGCGTAATTCTTTAAATTAAAGACGACAGCGGATCTCCAATTTTCCTCAAAGATCCCGTCATCCCCCATGCTAGCAACTATCCCAACGCCACGAGCGGGCTTTTCAACTTGGATTGAAAACTTGAGTTCCTCAAGGGCTTCACCCCATGGCTTCTCATAAGCGACATGGTCACTATAGATCAGATCTCCCTGCTCAAAAAGACATTTATCTAGTGCGTCAGCAAATGCCAAAGGGACCGGCAACGTAAAGCCTTCAAAGTATTTCTCATTATTCATATTAAAAACCCTCTCAAATTCGCCTAGCTTCATTGTTTTATTCTTCATCCAGACGCTTTTTAATTGCTGACATCTCTATCTCCCATTTGTGACTTACTAATTACTTTAAAGCTCTCTGCCTTCTCTGAGCCTCCAGCATGACTTCTCTGAGTCCGCGAGTGTCGAAGGTGAAAGTTTTGTAAATGCCTCCCATTTCTTCAATTGATACCTCAATTAGCTCTTTTGAAATTATCCAATTAACAACTTCCTCGGTGCTTCCTACAAAAAGCAGACTGTCCGTAGCCTTTTTGTAATCAAGGAATTCTGACGTGCTTCTATTGGTAATGGTAAAGGGTTTGCTTGCCTTGAAGGATACCCGAACCCCCAGCGACTCATATTGATTATTGACAAGAAAATGATCAGTTAAGAGTGCCACATGCCAAGGCTTGCCGTCGCCGTGTCCTATGAAAAGTGTGCACGCAATGGAGCCCTTCCCCTTATTGCTAATAGAAATCCAGTCGGGCTGTATTTTCTTAATAGTCCAACTGGTATCTCTATACTTTTTAGGGGCTGCACCCTGCACAGCAAGTCCAAACGCAAACATAAATAGGCAGAATATATGTAAATTTTTCATTAGGTGACCATAACCATGTAGTTCATATATGACAGAAAAAAAGAGAACCTTTTGCTCAAAACATTAAGCACTAGAAACTAAAAACTGAGCTAATAGCTCCCCTTAAAATCCGTCAATAAGATTGACCTGAAATAGACTCTAACTAGTTTGTCAGTATGAAACTTCTATCAATAGCCCCACTTCTCCTACTCTTCGCTGGCAACCTATACGGATATGATGATGCATATAGAAAAAAAGAAGTCGCAGAGGCCAACAAATCAGAGGGCTACCCAACTAAAATGCCAAATGGTGTTTTGATACAAGGCTACGTCTACAATGCTGATCTAGATGCCATGGTTTTGGTCTGTGTAGGTCAGCTAGGCAAATCAGCAACTGCTAAAAAAATGCGAGACCACTGGAATGGGCAAGTCGGACAAGCATTGAGGAAGAAAGGGTTTAGAGACTTCGCAATATCAGTAATAACTCAGATGAATGGAGATGGATTTATTTTCAGTCCTAGATTCAATAAGTGGATGAGCATAGACGACTACCTGAAACTGAAGTAGTCCATTAAGTTATAGTGACTCGCAGGCCATAGGTTTGCGACGCTACAATAAGTAACTAGCAGCTATCCTGCCTATATTCCTGCCATGCAACCCATATCTGCAAAGACCAATAGAAGATTCCCGCCAATATGGACATAACAGCCATGATTGGTAATAAGAAGGCCCAGAGTAATATGTAAATGACAATGCCAGTGCCTCTCCACTCATCTGCGGCGACCACAAACAGCCTAACTGCCCCAGCGCAAAACAGCACGATTAGCAGAATCTCTAGCAATACTAGGACAATTAAGACAGCTAATGCATTATTGTCTGGGTTCTCAAACATGGCTAATTGCCTTAAGGTTGGTTCATAACTTCCGTAAAATAGGAATTAAATCAAAATAAATACTTGACCCATACCGTCACCACAAATAAAAGAATTTGTAATATGCCAGCTTTACTAATAGGAATTGCAGTCTTTGCTGCTTGGATGACTCACATTATTCATTGTTTTACTGATGAGGCATGGGGATTCCTCATCGGAGGTGCCTTATTTTTTCCAATAGCAGTAGTACATGGCATTGGCCTTTGGTTTGGATTTTGGTAAGCGATTACATCTGGTACATAACTTCTGAACATCCCACAGAAGGACGGGAGAATTCGGGTAGTATTAGCTAAATATCCTACGGACAAGTTAAGCTAAAATCGATGCATCCAAGATTAGCCAATATAGTCTTACTTCTCATAGCCTTTGTTAATATTCCCTATGGTTACTAAAAATTATTATGACTAGTTCTTTGTAGAAGCTCTGTTTACATTGGGTGATATTGAAAAAAATTGATGAAGAAAATACTAGTTTTACCCTTGGTATGCATTCTTTTGTTAAGTCTATCAGCGTGCACCAAATCAACAAACCCAGTTTATGGTCACAACGTCGGAAGATACACTAATGAATTTTCCAAAAATACCTGGGAACTGCACATAAATGGTCTAGAAAAAAACCAAATAGTTTTACGAGTTTATTTCCTACCTAATCAAATAATTCATTATCAGGTTATCGAGGGCTTAAACAGGGGGCATACATTTAGGGACGGCAAAGACAAGTGGAGGATCTATAACAATTACCTACACTTAACATTCAATAATAGCTTAATAAGTTTAAAGGGTAACATTTCAGAACCTGGAAACGCTGTAAAAGGCACCTGGAAAAACCATAAGTGGGAAGACCTTCCGGTGCTTAAATATTTCGCAGCAACTGGTACTTTTTCTGGTTTTAAAGTTAAATAAGAAAGTCCAAATAGCTTCTAATTGATCCTGTTAACTGACTCCATGAATTTGGCCACCCCTGCCCTTAATGACTCTTAAAGAAGCCCTTTAATGACGAATTAGAATCAATGCACACGCTGCTATTCAGCGCAGATCTCTTTCCTGAATACTTTATAGCAAATAAAGCAAAGCCCAATGTCTTGAGAAACAACGTAAACCAAATAAGCCCAGTCACCCTCTTGGATGATGTAAGGCAGTGAAACCCCTGTGCCAAAAACACTAAGTGCGGCGAGAGCTAGCGAGAGAGGTCGTCTATGCGATGGCGCAATGCAAAGGACCGTATAGCCTGCAGTTGCCCCAGATAAAGCCCCCGCAATTAGCGAAGTAATTACATCACCAATTGAGTTGGGTGCTGCATCTCCATGAATAGAAATGTACAGCGAGGCAACAAGGTACCCTGATACTAAGCCAGCAGGCAGACAGCACAGCCATCTTAATATACATTTAACTGTTTTCATTTGATCTATAGCTGCGCAGTATTATTCCCGAGTAAACTAAGCTCTGGCTTCTCTTATTTGGTACCTAATTGTCTCTTTAGTTTAAAGATCGAGGCGATTGCTATTCCTATTGTTACGACATTAACTAAAGACCAAATTTCCTTTCCAATGTGAATTGGGATTAAGGGATTATAAATCGCCGCAGTAATCCCAAAAAGCCAGACCCATTCTCTTTTTTCTCGTTCTAAAGCTTGAAACGCTAGGAATGCAAAAATCCCACAAACAACCCACCGTAATAATATATAGTACCCGTAAGGATTGCCCGGAATTAAGGCAATAAGTAGCATGACTGATACAGTCACTTGGGGCATCCAGCTGATCTTCGTTAGGCTCATTTGTAGAATGCTCTGTTTTTAATGTAGCAATGGCAATACTTCTAGTCGTTGGGCCTCTCTTTTAATGAGCACCGACTTAGATGAGCTACACTTGAACGGCATCAGGTGCATAATTTATAGAGATAAGCTACAAACCGACGCACAGATCGGGTTGAAAAATAAAGCTTGATATAATTAATAGGAAAATAATATTTTAAAAAATGGTTATTTTATCAACGAAAAGTGAAGTTTTAGATGCGATTAAGCGGCTCAAGGGACTTAGTGAGCCCAAAGCACACAATAATTTGATTAAGGTAGATTACGACTATCAATGTGGCTGCGGAATGAAGCATAACACTAAAGATGCTAGTATAAATTATATGGCGACAGCATTACCCGTTAGGCACCTATTTGAGTGCCCTAATGGCTACGTCACTTGTATTAAGCAAGGTATGTTTTCTTGCAAAGGAGAGTTTACGTACCGCAAAGATTTAAATACTTAAAAATTACCCAACAAAAAGGGGTTGAAGCATTTGTACGAAAGCAGTTGACGAAAATTGAACAAATTAATACAATAAAATGAGTTAATTGAGCGTAAACAAACACGTCCATACGCACGATCTAAGCCGCTAGGCTACTCGGTTTACTCAACTCGCTTGAACCTGAGCCCCTTAATATCATACTTACGGTGTAGAAAAAGTAAATCTGTATTAAACACCCCATCAACCGTATTTCCACCGCCTACCCAATTCATCTCGGAAACGAGATCACCTGTTGATTGAATAGCAAAAGGTATTCCCGCCTCAATAGGTCTATTTCTCGTTTCACCCACTTCAAGTGGAACAAACGGGTTAAAAGTAATAGTGACTCTGCTATCATTTAGACTCCACCCTCCAGATTCCTCGATGCCGTCCATAGGAACGGGTTCATGGGTCTTACCCTCCCTGAATTTCCTCAATTTGTTCTCCTTCAGCGTGAAGGTTCCCGATTCGGCAAGATCCAACACCCACGTTGTCGAATAATACGATCCAGAACTCTGTGGCTCCTTGATCTCAGCGGTCTCATAGACGCCAGCGACGTCCTCCATGGACTTACCACACCCAGTGAGGATGCAGGCGATAAGTATTAGAATCCCAGATGCTTGAACTTTCATTCTTAATAACGTGCGCCGCTTAGATTGAATCGTCAATAATTACGTTGATTAGCGGAGATTAAGCGTATTAACATAACGGAATGAAATACTTATCGGGCTTACTAATCATATTAACCACTTCAGCGAATTAACACAAAGTAAGACAGGGAATTTATATTATGGGATTATTTGATTTTATAAGGCCAACACCTGGTAAGCTGATCAGTCAGGCATTGCCTCTTTACCTAGAAGAGACCGAAAGGCCTATATCAGCTCAGGCCATACTTTTAGGGTCGCATAGCTTTGGTCTAAATCTATCGGATAAACCATTGATTACAATTGTAAGCGCAAGAGCGATTACTAGCGGATGCATTGCAGCGGCGCATGGCACCGCAAATCACTTAAGCCCAAAGCGATTTGACGTGAGCGAATCTGAGTATGCTGATTTTCGCAATAACATGCTAAGCATAACTGTTGGTTCAATCGATGGAAGTAAGGATGCTAAAATTAAAACTGATAAAGAAAAATATATTCAAATAGCTCGAGACATTGAAATGAAGATTACTGATCTAACGGCTGAAAATGTATGGAAGCATTGGGATTCAATACAATCGGAGGAGTGGAAAAGTGGCATATCAGCACTCTACCGCGATGCTCTGAAGCATTTAGGCAATAATAATTCAAGCCTATCGGAGGATCAAAAAATCACCCAACAAATAGGGGCTGAATCATTTTGTACGAATGTAGGTGAAACCCATTGGGGAATATTTCAGACAGTCCAGAAAGAGATCTCAGATCTAATGAAAGCTAAGAACGTTGCTATATAGGAATAAAGTTAGCTAGTACGAACAAAGGAACAACATGGGATTCTTAAAGAACATAGCTCAAAAGGCTGCACGTAAATCCACGATGTATGAATTTGAGCGGCTCAAGAATGCAATTCAGCAATTCCCCGAAAGATCTGTCGCGGGCATATTCCAAGTAACTGCGAATCTAGCTCAGGCTCTGGCTGACAAACTTCCTAATCCACATAATGTAACTTTTGCTGCAGCAATGACATTACCCAGGGTTAATTTCCAAGGGAATGAGCGACTTAGGCAAGATGTAGCTCGACTACTTCCAATCCTCACAGAGTTAGAGCAGGACTCCGAAAGCATAACAACTAAGTGGGGCATTTACTTCTGGAGGGTTGTCTTCATGACTATGCTGCATGATGAGCTATACGATGATACTAGAAAGCTATGGAAGGTTATCAAGAAACGAGAAAAAACTGAAAAGCGTCCCCTTAGCTTACTGCGACCAATCTACTACAAAATCAAGTAACAGCCTGCAGACCCACGCACATATCAGCATATACCTCATCACCAGCCGCCTCAACTGTCGGCTCAGGTGCGTTGCATGGGTAGACAAAAAAGCCACCCCTGTTAAGAGGTGACCTCTGGTTAGATGCTCTCCCAATATCTTCACGATCGCCATGGGACTTTGGGTGCATCTGAAAGGATGTCGTAGCCCTCAACTATGCGTATCTGTTTCGCTGCGCTTTTTTAGTTCACCAATTCTACTCAGACGAGCATCCTCTACCGCCTTATCTGCATATTTCGATAGCTCTCCATAATGCTGCAAAGCATAAACCCCCGCGAAGAACAGAATTGGTCCGGCCACACTGTATAATTCATGCTCATATCCTAGTCCTACCATTTTTAGTGGCCCACTGACAACAATCATCCCAAACAACAAGGCACCCAATAAGCAGTACCACCTTAGATAACCCATTTTCTTTTCGTGATTCTGCTCGCGCAGGTATTCCTTGTGGCCAAGGTAAAGACATCTAGCGCATAGTGAGTCGGCACGTTTAATCTCAGCAATCTTACGCTTAGGTGATGTCAGATGGAGATATACCCAACAGGCAATTACCCACATCAAGTAGAGAGTGACAAAGACGATAGACCTAATGCTCATACCCCTCCGACCAAACAGACCAGAACAGTTAAAATAAAGAATAAAATACCTTCAGCTATTCGGCGCAGCGAATGCGGATATTGTCATTAAGGACTAGCATTTGGGTGCTGGACACCTCATGGACAGGCTGGACATCTTGGACGGGTAAACAGCTAATTACTCCATTCTGAGCATCTCAATCGACCTCTAGCCCAGTGTCAGTCTAACATGTCCAAGTTGTCCACGATGTCCAAGATGTCCAACATGTCCAAGTTGGATGACATGCCCACCTATCTGAATGAGTTATCAGAACTCCTGTAAGACGTGCCTCCTTTTGGCATCCTTTGAGTCCTCCATTACCAAGAGCACTGTAGAGCCGAATGCCGTCTTGGCGATCGACTGGGCACTCTGCGCCTGTACCTCAATCGTTCCTACCTGCATGAGTGATACCGCCCATATTATCGCGGTCATTCTTGTTGTTATCCGTAGCATATTTTGTTCCTTTTTTGTCGCGCTAATGAGCGCGGCGCATGGCGTAATTCATTGACTCACTCGGCTTCAGTCGCTGCTTGATCGACCGCCTTGTAAGCCTTGATATCTCCAAGTGCTTCTTTAAATTTTGGTGAGAATTTCCAAAAAAGTCTATTTTTCTCTATTCGACGAAAATCGTTTTTACTCATGTGTAGCCTTCCTTCACCAGACCATTCCCCAAATTCGCCCTCACTTCTAAAGACAGTGTTGAGTGGTAAGATAAAATCAGCTATCAGAAATGACGCACTATCCAAGAGTTGGACACCAAGATGCGAATCTGCTCCTCGTATGAGTGTGTTTATTTCTTCGTAGTATGGAGAAATCGTAAATTTGTACTCGAAATGCGCTTTCATCCATCGATAACTAATATCAATCTTCAACTGACCATTCGATTCCGGCATTGTTTCTTGTGGAAACGATTTGATCCTCGAATATAATGGGTCGATTTCGTTTTCTTCAATTTGCTCATCTAAGGAAACAATAGTTGGTGCATTGTATTGGTTCAATGCGACCATTTCTCCCGTCCGTGTATTCAAACGGATGGCTCCATTTTCTGTTTTTACTATCTGAAATCCGTCTCTCTCTTTTTCGAAATCACATCCTAATAAGTGGAACGAAGCGAAAACTAGCAGTAGGATATTTCTCATTATTATTTGGCTAACGTTGGGAATAGGCGCGCTCTTTTTAATCTTTTGGCAAACTGTCAAGACGGGTTAAGATTTCATTTAATTTTGATTCAAGTTTCAAGTTTGTAGCACCTATGAAATACCAAATCAGGAAAATATTGAGGAACGGTATAAGTCCTAGAATGGTCCAAAGCGTAACGTTTCTGCCCTTTTCCCTTGCTATGCAATTCGCAATCGAACCGACAATAATACATAATATGGTCAGTGGTAAAAACTGGGCTATAATTGAATCATTCATTTCTCTGTTGAATCAAAAAATTCGTTTGTGTCAATAGTGTTGAGCGCGGGGGGCTTCGCTACACAGCTGCTGAAAATAGTATTGCAGGATCTATATGCTGATCTATTCGTTAGGAATAAGACTTTTATTTTTAACAAAGGAGATTAAATGGCGAAAGAGATAAAACTCACAAAACTCATAGGCACGTCTAAGCAAGATTTCGATGCATGCATCAATAA
>Ga0209425_10005890_pt1 | contig 11896 bp, 9 predicted proteins | sample COG_05_FD_184749 | JGI IMG/M metagenome (GOLD analysis project Ga0209425, IMG submission 184749) | Pelagic Microbial community sample from North Sea - COGITO 998_met_05 (SPAdes) (version 2) | ecosystem: Environmental > Aquatic > Marine > Neritic zone/Coastal water | place: Helgoland, sampling... | reverse complement strand
TAATTAATTGCAATACTTGTCCTTGCATTATCATCAGAAATTCTTTCCTCTGCTGGAATTATTTGATTCAAAATAAGAGTTGATGACGCCTCACTAGTAAATCCAGAAGCATATGTTATTATTTGAGATAAAGACTCATTTGATGTTAACTCATAGCTTGAAGGTCTGTTTACTTCTCCTGATATAGATATGCGTTTTTTAACATTTGGAACGTGTATTACATCTCCATCAATAAGCTTAGTATTAGAAAAATTATTTTTTCCATCAATAAAGAAAGAATAAAAATCTACTGTTACAATTATTTTATTATTTCGAATTAATTGTATTTCTCTCAAAGAACCTTTATCATTTATTCCTCCAGCTTGAATAATAGCTGCAAAAATGTCAGAAAAGGGATGTACGAGATTAATTCCTGGATTTTCAATATGCCCAGAAAAATAAATATTTATAGACTTTAGCTTTCCTAGGGATACCATTAAATTAGTAGAATTATTATAATCCTTTAAAGTTGCATAAATTTGAGAAAGCTTTTCTTTTAAAATAAGTTCTGCTGATTTAAGAGTTTGATTAGACAAACTAATAAACCCAATATTATCATAAAAAATCATCCCATCTTTATCGATAATCATGTTTTTTCTAAAATTTGTTTCACCCCAAAGTGATATAACAATCTCATCTCCCGGACCTAGTTTATAATCAGCTGGAGTAGGGATATTATCAAAAAATGAGATATCTTTTTGAAGATAATTATAGCCAAAAAATTCTTCTTCTGATGATTCTACTATGGCAGTTGACTGAATTGAAACAATACTTGATTCATTTTCTGATAAATCTGGCTCACTTTCTTCTGTCGAAGTTGGAGAATTAGTTTGTAATTGTTCCTTGATTTGATCTAGTTGCTGATTGCTAAGCTTATTAATATCAGACATTGATATTTGAGCAAAAATTATACTTAAGTAAGCAGTGAAAATGTATAAGGTTTTAAATTTTAAATAATATTTAAGATATGTTTTTTTCATTTAATTAATTTAGTTTTAAAAAGATTGTTTGCAAATAGATTATATTGATAGCCATCTATGGTTTTTTAATGTCCATTTAATTGTTTTCTCCAGTCTTCCAAAAGCAGATTTTGGTGTCCAACCCATATCAGCCATTTTTGATCCATCTAAAGCATAGCGCAAGTCATGTCCCGGCCTTTGAGAGTGGAAGTCTATCATTTCATAAGCTAATTCTTTGTTTTGAGTTTTTGCAATAAATTGCGCTAACTCTAGATTGTCAATTTCATCCCTACCTACAATATTAAATTTTTGACATTTTGCTCCAGTTGAATCCGGTATCATATTAGATATATCATAGTTATATAAAAATAATAGTGCATCTGCTACATCTTCAGCATGGATATAGTGCCTAGAACCTGCAATTGTTTTTTCTGAGTTAGCATGAACAGAGACAACCTCTCCATCTCTAACTTTTTTTATAACCATCGGAATATACTTTTCGGGATTTTGTCTTTCCCCAAAAACATTCATTGTGTGTGTAATTATTGCTGGTAAGCCATAAGTATTTTCAAAAGCTACAACTAGTTCTTCTCCTCCAGCTTTACTCGCTGAATATGGATTTGTAGAGTTATATCTATCATTTTCCTTGTAATTTAAACCTTGAGGTGCTGGTCCAAATACCTCGTCCGTACTGAAATAAGCAAATCTTTCCAAATTATCTAATTTTCGTGCATAATCTAAAATGTGAGCAGTACCAACCACATTATCCATAACAAATTCTAAGGGATAGGCTATGGATCTGTCAACGTGAGATCCTGCAGCAAGATGACTAATATAATCTACTTTTCCAATTGTGGCTTTTATCTCTGGATTTAACTCTGCTTTTAAATCATGATGTATAATTCTTACTCTTTTTTGTTCAGATTTAGGGTAGGTACTTACTACTTCATTTAATCTATTTAAATTCCCACTAAAATCTAATCGATCTAACGTAATAATTTCCCAATCTGTTGTTGACAATATTCTATCAATTACATGATGTGCTATAAATCCAGCTCCTCCTGTAATTAGTATTTTTTTTGACATTAAATTCCTAAATCTTTTTTATACTTTGGAACCCACTCTTCAATTATAACTGAGGGTTCCCATCCTAATAAGTCTTTTGCTTTTGAATTATCAGCTAAAGTTTCTCTAGGTTCAATCACGGGATCAACATTTACGGTAGGTCCTCCAATCATTTTAGCAATTTGGTTTACGGACCTATTATCACAATTACCTATATTAATAACTTCACCACTACCAACTTTATCTGAATGCATGGCAAGAATGTTTGCTCTAGCGATATCTTTAACATGAGAAAAGTCTCTTTTTTGTTCTCCATCGCCTCTAATTGTTAAAGGCTCATTGTTTAATCTTTGTCGTGTAAAAACACACATCACTAAAGCATAGACACCCTCTAGACTTTGCCTTTCACCGTATACATTAAAATACCTCAATGAAACTGTTTCTATTCCATAAACATTAGCAAACATTTTACATGCAACTTCGCCGTAATATTTTTGCATAGCATATGGAGATATAGGATTAATAGGATCATCTTCTTTCGATGGTAATTTAATTGTATTTCCGTAGGCAGAAGACGATGCACTATAGACTAAACGCTTAACATTAGAATCGGCGCATGCTTTAAGAATATTAATAGTGCTCAAAGTATTATTTTTTTCAAAGTGAAGTGGGTTGTCAATTGATTCTTGTACTCTTGGTAGTGCAGCTAAATGAAAAACACCATCGGAACCTAATAGGATATTTTTCAAATCTTCAAAATTGGAATAATCAGAAATGTCTAATTCAAAATATTTTGCTTCTGGGTTACAATTTTCTTTTTTACCAGATGAGAAATTATCAATGACAATAACTTCATTATTTTCTTCAATCAATAAATCAACTAAATTACTACCAATAAATCCTGCCCCACCTGTAACAATAAATTTCATTTTTTTATTTTTAAAACCTCAATAATACAATCAATATCTTTGAGAGCAAGGTAAGGATGCATGGGTAAACTAACAATTGTTTTTGATAGTTTTTCAGATACTGGCAAATCACCTTCTCTATAACCTAAAAAAGAGAATGCTGCCATCAAATGTATAGGGAACTTATAATAAATGACAGAAGGAATTTTTGATTTATCTAACCTATTAACTAATGCATTTCTCTGACTAGTTTTGTTAAGCGTAACTGAAAAAAGAGCGTGAGCAGATTGATATTCTTTAGGATGATATTGTGCATTATCTAAATATTTTCTATAATACAAATCTATTTCATTTCTCATTTTAAGTTCATCATCAAATATATTTAGTTTTTCAAGAAGTACAGCAGCTTGAATACTATCAAGTCTACCATTTAACCCAATCATTTCACTATTGTATTTATCTTTTTTAGTTCCATGAATACGAATTGCTTTACAATTCTCTGCTAAATTACTATCATTTGTAAAAATTGCACCACCATCTCCGTAACAACCCAGAGGTTTAGCAGGATAAAAAGAAGTGGCAGCAACATCTCCAAAATTACCAACTGAATAACCTTTTATAGATCCGCCAAAACTTTGAGCTGCGTCTTCAATGACTTTTAGACTATATTTTTTAGCAATTTTATCGATTAGTCTATATCTGGCAGGCAATCCAAACAAATCTACAGGAATGATTACTTTTGGCTTTAACTTTCCTTCTTTTAAGACTTTAATAATTTCAATTTCTAATTTTTCGCAATCAATATTGTAAGTTGACTCATAAACATCTACAAAAATGGGAGTTGCACCAAGTATAGAAATTACTTCAGCAGTAGCAACATATGTAAAAGGGGTAGTAAAAACTGCATCTCCAGGACCTATTTCCCATGCCATAAGTGGGATTAGCAAAGCATCTGTACCAGAAGAACATGAAATGGCATGCTTGACGCCACAATAGTCAGCAAGTTTTTCTTCAAGCTCGAATACTTCAGGACCCATTATATAGGCTCCATGATCAAGAATTTTACTTATCCTTTTTTTAAGTGATTTTCTAATTCTTTTTTGTTGTGTTTGGAGGTCTAAAAATTTCATATTTTCAACGAAAATTAATAAAGATTTTAAATGAAAAATAAAGTTTATTTAAAAAATTGAAAATAAGTAAATCTATACTACAACAAAATTTGATTATTTTTATGAATTAAAGTTTGGATTTTTAAGATAAAAATCACAAATTCCCAATGTAACTAGAATTATTATGACAATAATGTCAGCTAATAATAACTAATTAATGAGGATAAAAACTATGAAACGTACAATTTTAAGTGCTCTTCTAATGTTTTCTATTTCAGTAACTGCTGTATTTGCTCAAGGTACAATTTCCGGTAGCGTTACAGATAATGATGGAAAACCATTACCAGGAGCTAATGTAATTGTTGAAGGAACAAATCTTGGTGCTGCTGCTACTTTAAGCGGTGGATATTCAGTTGATGTTCCATCTGGTTCCTATACACTAACTGCTTCTGTTGTTGGTTTTTCAAAAGAAACAGTAACTGTTAGTGTTAGCAACTCAGGAAAAACAGTTAATTTTACTTTAAGTCCTTCTGCCGTAGCGCTTGGAGGTATAGAGGTGTTAGCAAATAGAGTGAATGAAAATTCTGCTGTACCTTATACAGATTTTTTAAAAAGTGAAATTGATTTTAGACTTGGTGGTAGAGGATTGCCCCAGGCGTTATCTACACAACCAAACGTTCACGTAAACCAAGGTGGTGGATGGGATGATGAAAATGTATTTGTTAGAGGTTTTGACGACAGATATACATCCTATGCTATAAATGGTGTTCCAATGAACGATATGGAAAATGGAAATCTATATTTCTCAAACTGGAGCGTTCTAGCAGATGTTGCTAGCGTGGTTCAAATTCAAAAAGGTGCTTCAGCAATTAATTTAGCTGTTCCAAACTTGGGTGGTGTAGTAAACTTTCTTTCATTTAATCCAAACCAAGAAAAATCTGTAAGCGTAAAACAAGAAGCAGGTTCCAATGGATTAAATAGAACTGCTCTTGTATATAATAGTGGATTAATGATGGATGGTAAGCTTGCGCTGGTTGCAGCGGCTTCCAGAAGAACTGCCCACCAAAGAGTAGCTAAAGGAACGTTCTCAGAAGCGTGGGGATATTACTTTATGGGATCATACCAATTTGACAAAAATAACAGAGTTGAAATGGTAGCCTTAGGAGCTCCTCAAAAACATGGTCAAGCATATTATACTGACTATATTTCTTATTATAGTAACGATCTTGCTTCAGAGTATGGTGTAGCAGATGCTGACTTAAGAGATGAAAGAGGTTGGGATTATAATGCAAATGGTTATGGTGTATTTACAGACGGCTTTAAAGATAAAAGAGCCTGGGCTAGTTGGGTACCATTCGATGGAAACATCAACCAAACTATGAGAATTGATGATAAAAACTGGTCAAATGATGAGTGGACTACAAGAGTAAACTACTTCCATAAACCAATTGTTCAGTTAAATTCTTACAACACATTTGCAAACGGTATGACATTAACTTCATCATTATATAATTCTGGTGGAGAAGGTGGTGGAGGTGGATTGACCTCTGACAGATATACTCTTGTTGGTGATGTTGGTGACGATTTGTCAAATTCTGATGGAACAGTTAATGTTGACTGGTTAGTAGAATATAACTCAAATCCAGCAACAAGAATTGAGACTGACTATGGTATCGCAACGCCAGTTGCAGGTAGATCTTCAAGAAACAACCAAAATACTACTGGATTAATGTCCAAACTTTCTATGGATTTAAATTCTGAAAGTAAATTAACAATTGGCCTTGATGTAAGGACTGCTGAAATTGAACATACTAGCAGAATTGTAAGTCTTTTCGGTGCAGACGTATATAAAAACACTTACCGTGGTGATGAATCATGGACAGATGCTCAGAGATACAGAGGCTTAGGTGATAGGCAAGAATACTGGACAGTAACTACTGTTGACTGGCAAGGTATGTATGCTCAATATGACTATAGTTCTGGTCCTACTACTGCTTTTGCAGTTGCAGGAATTACTTCAGCTGAATATACTGCTACAGATAAATTTGGTGGCGCTCTTGGAGAAGAGGACCCAATGCTTGAAGCTGATGCAGCTACAGGGTGGCAAGTAAAAGCTGGAGCAAGTCATAACTTAAATGATACCTATCAATTGTTTGGTACTGTTGGATATACACAACTGACACCTTCTCTTGATAAATTAATTAACGATGAAGCATTCATTATGAATACTGATTTTGAAAATGAATTTGCGACTTTCTTAGACTTTGGAACACGTTTCAAATCTGCTAATGGCCAAATCGTAGGTTCTGTTGGTATGTATTATACTTTATGGGAAAATAGAGACCTTAGAGTACAACAAACTGATGCTTCTGGAGATAGATCTTACTTAAGTATTAACGGACAAGATCAAGCTCACTCAGGTATTGAATATGCAATTTCATATCAACCTCTACCTGTTTTGAGATTTGACCTTAGAGGATCAGAAAATGTTTGGGAAAACACAAGCAATTTAACTTTCAATTATATTGGTGACTTAACTGATCCAACAGACGTAACAACTGTTGATGCTTACATGAAAGGAACAAAAATTGGTGGTGCTCCTCAGAGTCAACAATCATTTATCGTTACTACTTTTATGAACAGATTAAAAGCTTCAATGGAAGTTGAAAGATTTGGTAAAATGTATGCTCAATTCAAATACGGAGATGATGCTGCAGATAGACTATATATTTTCAATGATCCAGATAATCTATATAAAGATATTCAACAAAAATCTCTAGATCATCAGGTTGTCAACCTAATGTTTGAGTATCAATTAGATAAAGTAAGACTTAATCTAGGTGCATTTAACATACTTGACGAAGAGTATGTTCTTGACTTAGAAGACAATGGAATGGATGGTGATGTAAAAGATCTTAAAGGTCAACCACAAATGAAACGTAATTTTACGTTAGGGGTTTCATACTCATTCTAATTTGAATTATTATATTAGTTATTAAATAAAAAGGCTCTCATTTTATTGAGAGCCTTTTTATTACTTTGAATTTTTCTTTTGTAAGTTGATTAATTCTAGAACAATTGACTTTGGAGCAACTTTACCAGAATCTTCAATAATTCTAATTTTATTTCTGATTCTATCAATTTCATTTTTTATAGAAATTTTTTCTAAAGTTTCAATGCAATCTGATAGAATAGCTGCTTCATTATCTTTTTCTGGAATATCGACAGCCAGGGATGCAACTAGGTTTCTTTGTTCTGGGCTGTCACCAATATGTTCAAGCAATTGAGCTACATTATTATAATTACCTAAATTATCTTTAATTGTTTTTACAATATTATAGCATAGCTTGTTATCTAATAAAGAAAGTTTAACTTTTCGTACTAGTGATGAATTATGAATTAAAAGCTTTAATATCTCTAACTGTGCTTTGTCTGATTTTGAATCATAATGTCTAATAAACGACTTTTCATCTTTTAAATTTTTTGCAGTATACCTTCTTTTTGGTTCTAACTCTTCAAATCTATTAATAACCTCTGACTCTACTACGCCCAACTTGCTTGATAAGCGCTTAATTAAATCATTTCTTACAATAATATCATTAACTAATTTTATTTCTTCTATGCATTCATTTAGAAATTTTGATCTATCTGAAGCGCCAAGTGAAAGAATATTCTTTTTATTTATAATAAAATCAATTGGGTGGACAGCATTTTTAATCAGCCTTCTAAATGTCTGCTTATTATTATTTTTAAACATAAAATAATCATCAGGATCTAATCCTTCTCCTAAGTCTAGCACTCGCACTTCAAATCCATTTTGCAATAAAATATACCCTGTTCTAATTGCAGCATTTACTCCAGCACTATCTGAATCATACGTAAGAATGACTCTATTAGTATATTTACCTAATGCATTAGCGTGCTTTGAAGAAAAAGCGGTCCCTGAAGTAGCTAACACATTTTGGAAACCCTTTTCATACAAGCGAAGAAAGTCGGTTTGACCCTCAACCAATAATACATAATTTTGCTTCCTAATTTCAGGCATTGTTTGATATGATCCATAAAAAACTTTACTCTTTTGAAATAATAATGTTTCAGGAGAATTTAAATATTTAACATCTTCTTTATTTGATAAGCTTCTTCCACTGAATCCAATCACTTTCCCTGATGGGCTGTAAAAAGGAAACATAATTCTATTTCTAAATCTGTCTAAAAATCCTTTTTTACCATTAGAAAATAATCCTGATTTTTCAATAACCTCATTATCAAATTTTTGATTTAGCTCTTTATAGAGCATATCCCAAGAGTCTGAAGCAAATCCAATATTAAACTTCTCAACAATTGCTTTATCGAAAAAACGATCTTCTAAATATTTAATAGCATGTTTACCCGCTGAAGACTTCAGGTTGTTAGAGAAAAACAAATATGCAAGGTTATGTATTTCATACAACTGATCATAAAGATTACTCTGTTGCTCATTTCCGACTTCTATAATCTCAATACTATGCTTTTCAGCTAACGAGCGAATTGCTTCAGAAAAACTAATTTTTTCATATTCAATTAAAAATTGAACCGCATTACCTCCTTGACCTGAACCAAAATCATACCACATATTTTTTTCAGGAGCAACGCTAAATGATGGTTTTGTTTCTGATCGAAAAGGGCTTAAGCCAAAATAATTTCTACCTCTTTTTTTGAGGTCAACGTATTGAGAAATAACATCAAAAATATCTACTTCTTCTAAAACTCTATTAATTGTTTCTTGTGCTATTCTTCTCATTATTTAAAAATATAGTCTTTGAAAGGTTCGAGTAAAACAAGAATCTTTGATTGACCATATAAAATTTGGTATACGTTAACAGATATATATTTTTCAAAAATTCCTGCAAATAATGTTAGAGTAATTATGCCTTTTACAGACCCAATTATGAATCCTAATATCATGTTTATATTTTTATATGATGAAATACTTCCATCTAATAAAAACAAGAGTAAGCTTGTTAATAACCTCATGGCTACGATGGACATTAAAAAAATTATTACAAGTGCAAAAACTATTATAATACTCGCACTTACTGATATATACTGAGATATATAAAAAGATAAATCAACATAGAAAAGGAGTGCTAGTGAAACACCTACTACTAAATTTAAAAAATCTGTAAAAGATTCGACAAAACCTTTTTTCATGCCAAAAATACCCATGATGAAAATAATCACTGAAAACAGAAAATCTATAATCATATTATGATAATAATTCTTTGACAATAGCTTGAGCGGAATTACCGTCAATCTTACCAGAGCCCTGTTTCATAACATTGGGCATCACTTTGCCAAAATCTGCCATACTAGAAGCTCCAACATCTGCAATAACAGACAATATTAAACTTCTTAAATCTTCTTCACTCATCATTGAAGGAAGATAAACTTCCACAAAACCTAATTCACGCACTTCAGCTTCAACCAAGTCAACACGTTTTCCTTCTTTATAAAGCTTGATAGACTCTTTGTGTTGCTTTGCTACAGTTTGTAATACTTTGATGATTTCCTGATCAGATAATTCTTTTCGAACTTCAATTGCCTTGTTTTTGCATTTAGATATAATCAGTCTCAGCGCTCCTGCTTTTTCTTTTTCTTTATTTTTGAGAGCTTGCATCATATCTTGTTCTAATTTTTTTAGCATTAGTTTTCTCTTTCATTTATTGTTTTCATAGCTAATAATATCTGATCTTGGTTTGAATCAAAACCAATAAACCTTCTTCCTCTTTTTTTTGCAACAACCCCCACTGCTCCTACATTCATGAAAGGATCTAAAATCCAATTTAATTTGAAACTACTGGCTTTAATAATTCTATGTATAATTTCTTCATAATCTAAATGAAACCATAAGTTATCTTTAATATCATCCGGTTTTGGATTGTTTATGTTTTTACCATTGACTATATAGTTTTGGTTAAAAATATAATCATTTGTTTTGGTTGCGAACCAAATATCAGAAATTTTATTCTTCCATTGAGATAGTTCTATATTTTCAATTTGTCTTTCTGTAGTAATTCTAGATTGTACTATGAACTTTTTTCCTAAAACAGAGTGGTAAAGTGAAGATGATTCCCATGGGCAAATAATATATATTGAACCACTAGCTGTTAATACTCTTTTACATTCTTCCATCCATTGATCAATCCATTGAACGTATTCTGTATAAGTTAACGTATTATTTGGGTCTAAAGATGGTTCAGTTACTATCAAATCTACAGATTCACTCGGTAGCTTCTTTAGTCCAACTAACGCATCTGACTTAAAAAGACCCTCTGACAACTTATCTTTGAAATGAATATCAACCTCTGTTTTAATAGCAGGTAAGTATTTATTTAAATCTTTTACAGTTATGATATCTTTATTCACTATTACAATTTAATCTTATAATGTTAATTATAAAATTGTAAGTTTGCGAAATTGATTAACTTTTTAAAACCCAAAATTGCTATAAGCTCTCTTCCACAATCTGGTTGGTGGCCGGACGGTATTACAGCATATCAAGATAATGATATGATGAGTAATGGAGCTCATCCTAATCAGTTGCTACTTAAAGAAGAACACTTAAGCTTAATAAAAATTTTAAAAAAATATTCTCTGGAAATAATAAACATTCCATTCAAAAAAAAGCTAGAGAAAGATAAAAAGTATGATTTTGTATTTATGAGAGATCATTTTGTTTGCAATACAAATAAAGATGTTGTGATGTGTAATATGAAGCTTTCTGAAAGAGTGGATGAGGGTGAATTCGTTATTTCAAATTTAGAAAATGCAGGATATAATATTTCATTTTTAAATAATGATTGCATTGCAGAAGGTGGAGAATTTTTTTATTTACCAAAAGAAAATATACTTTTAGCTGGGCAGTGTAGAAACAATCTTAAAGGCGCTGAACATATGGCAGAAAAATTGAAGGTATCTCAATTGTATATAATTCCATCAAGCGGGTATCATCTTGATACTTCTATCTCTCCTATTTTTAACAATAATTACGATTGTATTGGGATTATTTGCGCCAAAGAGGTCTTTAATGATAAACAGTTTTTAAACTTCTCAACTATATGCAATAAAAATAACTGGGATATAATTGAGGTAGAACATCGGTCTCAAATGGAATCAATCCAATTTAGAACAGCTATGAATAGCTTATCTCTACCAGGTCTCCTAATTGGAAGTTCAGCTTTAAATGATACAAAAATAATAGATTTCACTTCAGTAAATAATATAATATTGGACACAACACCTGCTTCTCAGTTCAATTTGAGTGGTGGGTCAATACACTGTCTAACAAATGAACTATTCTAATTAGGAAATTCATCTCCCAAAGATTCCCATAAATATAAAGTAGCTATCGTTTTATAAGGAGACCAATTTTTAGCCATTTTAAGAATTTGTTCTATTGAATCAACTTTATACTTTTTTTTAATAACATTAATCACCGCCAAATCGCCTACTGGGAAAATATCGAGATCTCCTTTAGAGAAAATTAAAAACATATCGACTGTCCAATTTCCAACTCCTTTGATTTTAATAAGCTTTTTCCTAATCAAATCTGAATCGTTGCTTTTTTTTAGGCTATAAATTTCACTTCTATCCTTAAATATATTTTCAATGTATTTTTTTTTCTGATGTGATAAGCCAATATTTTTACAATCTTGCTCATTCCAAACTGTGATGTCTTCTTTATTTTTTTGATAATATTTTAAAAATCGATTAAAAATACTATTTCCAGCTTTAGTGGAAATTTGTTGAAAAATTATATACTTATACAAATCAAGTA
>Ga0209425_10005889_pt1 | contig 11897 bp, 9 predicted proteins | sample COG_05_FD_184749 | JGI IMG/M metagenome (GOLD analysis project Ga0209425, IMG submission 184749) | Pelagic Microbial community sample from North Sea - COGITO 998_met_05 (SPAdes) (version 2) | ecosystem: Environmental > Aquatic > Marine > Neritic zone/Coastal water | place: Helgoland, sampling... | reverse complement strand
TCGGGTGCCCGGGTTCCACTTTCTGAACTGGCTTCAATCGAGACGTACACTGGTCCAAGGCAAATCACGCGAGAAAACAATCAAAGGTTCATTACTGTTCAACTAAATGTCGAAGGGCGAGACATTGGCTCGTTTGTCCAAGAAGCAGAGCGAACAATTGAGCAGGAAGTCGATCTGCCTGTTGGATACTTCACGACGTGGGGAGGTCAGTTTCGGCTTCAACAGGAAGCAAACAAAAGGTTACTCTTGGTGGTGCCAATCACGCTCGTGCTGGCATTCTTACTTCTCTACTTGAGTTTTGGCTCTTTTGGAAGTGCTTTGCTGATTGTGATGAATGTCCCGGTAGCACTTGTTGGTGGGATAGTGGCACTTTGGCTCTCAGGCCAAAACCTGTCTGTGCCTTCCTCCGTCGGCTTCATTGCTTTGTTTGGAATCTCACTGCAGAATGGAATGGTATTGGTCACCTATCTGAATCAGCTTGTAAGGGATGGGATGACTGTTGATAAAGCTTCCATTGAAGGCGCTTTATTAAGGCTGCGCCCGGTCTTAATGACAGCTGCCACAACCACTCTGGGTCTGATACCACTTCTGCTGGCAACCGGTACGGGAAGCGAGGTGCAACAGCCTCTCGCGACTGTAGTTATCGGTGGTATTGTGACTTCTACGGTGATGACGCTTTTGGTTATTCCGGCCCTGTACAAGTGGTTTACTGAACGACCAGAGTTAACATTTTGACACTGTGCCCCCATCCTGGCCGGGATGGGGGCTCCTTCAGCACCTCTAATCGATGTCCAATTGTGTTCGTGTCCTTGAACCCAGCTGCCTGCGATTGATTAGTAGAAACACGACTGGAATGATGATCAGGGTCATAAAGGCGGCCGATACCAATCCTCCAACCATTGGCGCAGCAATTCTCTTCATTACCTCGGCACCTGTCTCTGTTCCGAACATGATCGGAAGCAAAGCCAACAACGTTGTTATCACCGTCATGAGAAGCGGACGAACGCGAAGCAATGCTCCTTCAATGACGGCATTTCTTACATCTTCATGATTCTTCAAGCGCTCCTCACTTCGATACCTATTCATAGCCTCTCGAAGGTATACAAGCATTACAACTCCGGTTTCAGCTGCAAGGCCAGCCACAGCAATGAATCCGACTGCCGTAGCTATGCTCATGTCGAATCCGAGAAGCGTAATCAACCACACTCCACCTATCAGTGAAAACGGAACTGTCAGAAGAATCATCGCGGACTCTGCTGCATGCTGCAGGTGAATCATAAGTAGCAGAAAGATGATGGCAATGGTAAAAGGAATCAGGATTTTCAGCCGATTGTTTGCGCGTTCCATGGACTCGAATTGGCCACTCCATCTCAATGAGTAGCCTGCTGGAAGGTCAACCTGTTCAGCGATCACGGCTTTTGCACGCTCTACAAAGCCGCCAATATCCTGTCCACTTTCCAGATCCACGAACACCCATGAGTTCGGACGTGCATTTTCACTCTTAATCATGGTGGGACCATCATGCAAGGACACCTGAGCGACCTGTCCCATCGGTATCTGCGACCCGTCTTCGGTAAGAATCAGGATAGATTCCATCTGTTGAGGGGAGGATCGAAAAGCCTGTCCGTAGCGAATGTTTACCGGATAGCGTTCAAGACCTTCTATGGTATTTGTGATGTTCATCCCACCCACTGCAGAAGCAATCACTTGCTGAACGTCGCCCACAGTTAGGCCATACCTCGCCGCCTGTTTACGGTCAACATTAAAGTCGAGATATGACCCACCAACTGCACGCTCAGCAAAGACGCTCTGGGTACCGTCGAGATCTGTCAGTGCCAGTTCTATCTCCCTTCCAATGCGCTCTAACACTCGAAGATCTTGCCCAGCAATCTTGATGCCAACAGGGGTCTTTATCCCAGTAGCCAACATGTCTGTACGGGTTTTTATTGGCATCGTCCACATATTGGTTAGACCGGGAATATCGACGGCCTCATCCATTTGGCTGATCAGATCCGCCTTTGTCAACCCCTCTCGCCATTCATCTTTCGGCCTCAGAGAGATGGTGGTTTCAAACATTGACATGGGTGCAGGATCTGTTGCTGTGTTTGCTCGACCTGCTTTGCCAAACACTGACTTCACCTCAGGAAACGATTTAATGATCCTATCAGTCTGTTGAAGCAAGTTCTTTGCCTGCTGGGATGACACTCCGGGAAGCGTTGTCGGCATATAAAGCAGGTCACCTTCATCGAGATCAGGCATGAACTCCGATCCCATCTGCTCAAATGGGATAATCGTTCGACCAGTGATGAGTTGTTGTATTGGAAGGATGGTGGTAGCCAAGACAAGTACTGACCATACCAGAACGGTCTTTGGGTACTTTAGCGAAAACTCAATAATCGGACGATACACGGTTATCATTCCGCGAGATATCGGATTCGTACTCTCACTGCGGATTCGGCCTTTCACAAAAAATGTCATCAAGGCTGGCACAAGTGTGATAGCCAAGATGGAGGCGGCACCCATTGCGAATGTTTTGGTGAATGCAAGCGGCCTGAATAGTCGTCCTTCTACTTGTTCGAGAGTGAATACAGGAAGAAATGACACTGTCACTATGAGCAGAGAGAAGAATAGACTTGGCCCCACCTCTACTGCAGCCGATTTAATCGCTGCTATCCTTTCCTGAGAAGTCTGACGCCGCTCCAATGAAGCAGATTGTCGCTCAATGTGCTTGTGCGCATTCTCAACAAGTACTAAAGAAGCATCTACCATCACGCCGATTGCGATGGCGATACCCCCCAGACTCATGATGTTTGCATTCATACCGAGGGCATTCATCAGTAGAAATGCAGCAAGGACGCCCACTGGCACCGTTACAACCGCTACGAATGCACTTCGTACATGTAGAAGGAATAGCATGACAATCATCGCAACAACAAGAAGCTCCTGCCACAATTTTGTCTTCAGCGTTGAAACTGCCCTCTGAATCAATGCAGAGCGATCATAATCGATGACGACTTCCACTCCGTCCGGAAGTCCAGCGCTGAGTTCTTCTAATCGGTCTTTAACATCGTCAATGACTCGAAGGGCATTTTCACCATATCGCATGACCACGATGCCACCCACTACTTCTCCTTCTCCATTTCGCTCTGCGATACCGCGACGCAACTCTGGCCCCATTCGAACATCAGCAACATCATTCACGGTAATCGAGCTGCCATTAGACGTAGCAAGTGGAATGGTTTTGATGTCCTCCATCCCACGCAAATATCCTTTGCCACGAACAATGAACTCGCGATCACCCAGCTCAACCACCCGTCCTCCCACATCCGCATTGCTTTCTCGTAATTGCATTGCGATATGTTTTAAAGACAGGCCATAGCCAGCAAGTCGTTGTGGATCAACGACTATCTGATACTGACGCTCAAATCCACCCACTGTCGCGATTTCAGCTACTCCTTCTACAGACTGCAACTCGTAGGTCAGGAAGAAATCCTGAATTGATCTCAGTTCTGAGAGATCATGATTGCCGGATTTGTCCAAGAGGCTGTATTGCAATACCCACCCTACGCCCGTCGCATCAGGACCCAACGTGGGGGACACACCGTCCGGAAGAGAATCTCCCACCTGGTTTAGGTATTCGAGAACGCGACTACGTGCCCAATACATGTCCGTACCGTCCTCAAATATCACGTAAACGAAGCTGGTACCGAACATCGAATAGCCACGAACAGCTGTCGCAAATGGCACAGAGAGCATGGCAGATGAGAGGGGATACGTAACCTGTTCTTCTACTATTTGAGGACCTTGCCCTGAAAAATCAGTCTTAATGATTACTTGAACGTCCGATAGATCAGGAATTGCATCAACAGGTGTTTGAGTGACTGCCCAGATACCGAATAGTGCAACCAGAAGCGATATGCCGGTTACAAGAAATCTATTGTTGATACTGGCTTCAATTATGTATTTAACCATTTTAGTGCTCCATCCCTGCCATTGATGAAACAGCACTTCCCAACTGAGCTTCTGAATCAATCAAGAACTGAGCCGAAGAAACAATCGTCTCACCTCCTTCCAGTCCATCCAGAACCTGAACGCGACCGCCCGACTCGATCCCCGATCTAATACGCACAGGTCGGAACATGCCTTCACCGAGAGATAGAATTATAAACTCCTGTTCTCCGTCTCTCAGAAGAGCCTCTGATGGAACTGTCACCGACGGATTTTCGGATCGTCCCTCCAATGTTACGGTCGCAAACATCCCCGGCTTGAAAGGAGAATCGTCTCCAGAGGGCAAAATGATTCGAGCTTGAGCCGTCTTCAGGTTAGCGTCAAGCATAGGGTAGATGTAATCGATCACACCTTCATAAATAAAGCCGGGGTTGTAGGGAAGCTCAACCGTTGCAGGGGTGCCAACTTCGATCCAAGGGACGTCCTGCTCGTAGATATCCACGACCAGCCACGTTTTGGAAATGTCAACGATCTTCATCACTGGGGACCCAGCCTTTACAAAAGAGCCTTCAGCGACCTGTTTTCCCATGATCTCGCCTCCAACGGGAGCCGCGAATGAAATCGTTCTAAGAGGCTCCGAACCATTTTCCATTTCCGCAAGGGCATCATCGGTCACGTCCCAGAGTTGCAACCTTCGCTTCACAGCATCAATCACGCGAATAGCTTGTGAGGTGGATTCTTCGTCAGCACTGAGTTCTTGTAGTCGTTCCAAATATCGAGTCGCTGTCAAAAGCTCTTCTTGTGTAGCCACCAATTCGGGGCTATACAGATCAAAAAGCGGCTCTCCAGCTTCGACACGCTTGCCGTTATAGTCGGCCTGAAGATTCTCGATGTATCCAGAAGTCTTCAATGTCACTTCGTACTCGGCTTGCTCATCCATTGCAAATCGGCCAGTTGTTCTGACAGAATGGGACAATGACTCGACCAATGCTGTCGCGTAGCGCACTCCTATTGTTTGAATCGCCGAAGTACTTAAATGAACATCTGATCGATCATTTTCTCCGGACATGATTATCATTTCATGAGACGCTGAGCCTTCCATGTTCGCTGCTGACATGTCTTGAGGCTCGGAATCGTCCATATCCATTGAAGACATATCGTGAGCAGATTCAGAAGCCTTAACGTGCTGATTAGGGTTAGAAGTCGCCTGATCTTCTGAAGAACATGCTGTCAACCCAAACCACAAGAACAACCCGACACCAATCCAGAGCGGACTAATTTTACTATTTGTCATCTTGACACCTCTACAAATCGACCCAATTGTCGCTCCAACGAAGCATGGGTCACCTTTAATTCATTTATCACTTCAAGCAACCTGACCTGCAGGTTGAAAGAAGTCCGTTTGGAATCGAGCACTGTAAGAAAAGCTGTTCGACCCGTCGTGTATGCTGACAATGCAGACTCAGATACCGATTCGGCCCGTGGAATCAGGTCTGTTCGCAGGAGTTTTTCCTGATCGATAAGGTTGTGATAGCGTTCAAATAGGTGTCGAATGGCTTCCGTAATCGAAACCTCCTCCGACTCCTTAATCACCTGCGCCTTGTGTGCCTGAAGTAGAGCGAGCTCTCTGGGCACAGACCTACGATTCTTGCCCAGAGGTACATTGATGGCCATTCGAACAGATACTGCATCTCTTCCTGTAGCCACGGCGGTCAATTCAGAGCTTGCTACATCGATGTATTCTATTCCGACCGTGAAACTCGGAAGAGTATCATATCTCGACAGCTTGATCTCAGTGTCAGACCGAGTAATCTCGATATCGGACATCTTGATCTGAGGAGCCGATTCCAATCCTTCCTCTACCAGCATATCGATATCCGAACTACTCAGTGATGAAAGTGGTCTTTCACTCAGGTGTTGGAATTCTGTGATTGATACTTGACGGTTGAGTAGCGATGAGACAGATAGGACCTGATCGTGCAGATCACTGTCCAGTTGCTGTTTTCTTAGATCCAAATACCGCTGCTCATTTTGAATATTCAGAATTGGCGAGAGGCTTTCAGATCCAGTTTCGTATTGAGCAACCGCAGCATCTTCGAATCGCTCAAGTTCTGTTGCAAAAGCATCCACCAACCGATTCATTTCCTGAATGAGGAAGATTTGGTCGATGGCCAGCTTCAACTTGAACTCCTTTTGGAGTCGAGTTGCCGCATACAAGACTCCAGAAGCCTGTACGTCAAATCTCTTTTCTTCCTTCTGAAGACCGCGGTAACCGGGAAACGGAAGCTGCTGAGAAATGCTCACCCTGCTCCTGATGGAGCCTCTCGCCGTTTGGATTCTGTACGGACTCCACGATGTCGAAATCATCGGGTCGCTCCAGATGCCGGACAGTTTTACACGGTTTGAGGCCGTTTCCGTATCGAGTGAGACAATCTGAAGATCGAGGTTGCGATCTCTGACTTCGCTCAATAGTTCCTGATAAACATCTTGTCGTGCATGTGAGGGTGATGCCGATACACCCGCTGCAAGCGTTAGAATGAGACAAGCTTTCAGGATTCCACGGACCCCGCTTCTGGGGTTCGAGTATTCCATTTTTTTACTCTGATTTTGGTGCGAGACGTTGCTAATTATGGACCCACAGGGTCGATAGATTCAGCGGCTCAGAGTAGAAGGGGCGCGCAGCAGCTCAGGAAATGAAACGACTGTTCGGGAGTCGATTCTCCCCTCGTAATCGACGACGTCTTGAAGGGTCGGGACGGGATTTCGCTCGCTCCTGCGGTACGTTCCGAAGGGGGGGTCAATTGGGTGGTTTGCGACACTACGAAATTGTCCGCAGCACTCAAATCACAGCACTCCTTCATTTCAGACTTTCCAGATGAATCACATGACATGTCGGATTCCATTTCCGACATCATCATCATACTGGAAGCATTCGCGATATGCGGTTGTGCAGCCAATACAGAAATGGCAAGCAGAAGAACCGCTGATATGTTTCTCATAAGAATCACGAGTGCAGTATACGCCACCGCAGGATTGACATTGTCCAGTCAATCCGTATTCGGCTCTTATTCAAGGTGACCTACCCACCCGAATGAACTTTAGAGGCCCTTAGTTCTTGGCATGGTGGCATTGAGGTAGAAGGACACTTAGGCCCCCACAGGCTGCCAAAAGCTGCTCTGTGAGGGCCATTCATGCTCCACAACAATCGGCTAAGAAGCCACATTCCACAATGAACTCATCAACTTGTCATTTCGCCGTTGATTTAGTTCGTCTACATACCCGGTAGTCGTAGTCACCTTTTTATGACCAAGCATTGATTGGATCGCACGTATTTCATGTCCTTGAGCCTGAGCTTCGTTCGCCACAGAATGTCGAGCTACGTGCATTGTGAGACCCGTTGGATCAATACCGGCTCGTTTTGCAACCTTCTTCAGCCGCGAATTGACCATCACATTCTTGGAGGAAATTTGCCTTCGCAACGCAATAGGATCGGCAATGACTGATTGATCAATCAAAGGGAATAGCAGCTCACCAACTATGCCATGATAACCGGCAACAAAGGGGTTTACCTGCTCAGGTAAGAGGTTTGCCACTGCCTGCCCTGTTTTCATCGACGTAAAAGTAACACGACCATCCTCGATGCTTTTCTTTGTCAGCACACATAAGTCTGAAAACCGAACTCCTCCACCGAAATAAGAGAAAAGGAAGACATCCCGAGCAAGGCCCAGCCTAAAATCACCTTTCAGGTTGAGTTCCATAAGCTTGCTAATCTCTTGAAAGCTCAGGCGTCGTCGCGTCGGGACAGTTTTTCTCGGCATGGTGTATCGAATAAACGGATTGTCATCTGCAGATATCAGCCTATCCGCGTGCGCAAGTTTGAATAGACGCCTCAGTCGCTTCATCTCGTTGTGAGTTGTGTTGTCTGAGTTTTTGCATTGGTTGCGTAAGTACGACTCGAACTTCACCAAATCGCGATGGGAAAACTGTATCCAATTCAGGGACCTTGGAAACACCTTCGACAGCTTCCTTAAGGTCACTTCGAATTTTCTCTTCTCCCAATATTTTCCTTTCAGTTCAAGGTCATCGATGTATTCTTCTATGAATGGAAATACGCCGCTGTATCCTTTTGTGACTTCGGCCTTGACTGCCTCCGCGGTACGATGATTCTCGGCTGCCAAGTTGGCCTCGGTGCACAAATGAATGATCGTGTTGTTTTTGCTCTGTGAGTAGCGATCTGAAGCACGAACCGACTTCTTGTTAGAATTCCAATCCTTCGGGCTGACGCACACCTTGGTATGAATGTAGCAGGAAGAGCGATTCGCCGTGATTCGGATGTATATTGGACAGGTGCCTTCTGAGCTTTTTTTATGCTTCATCAGGACTGGTACGACAGTAGGTCTCATTGTTTATTTATTTGTGTTGGTACAACATAGGTACAACAAATGTCGCTACTCACTGCGTACTCAAACAACAACCAGACCCTCAATACAGGCTAAATTCGACGTTTTTAGTACCGTGTGCGGGGTTAAGCCGCAATTGGATACCACTATCTCAAATCCTGCCGGGCCCACTAGAACCCCATGTATGCCAGAGGCCTACATGGGGTTTTGTTTTACGGACGATAATTACCCAAGATTTGACTCACTTAGAGACGACGGTAAAAGGTAGCGCGAGAACTAAATGCTCCATCCCCTCACTGCCTTCGTCTCGGTCATTCCGAGCAGTCAGGATTATAAAAGAATTATCATCCCTAGACGCTACTAACTGCAGCAGAAGGAAAGCTTGGGCTACCAATAACACGTCAGCTTGCAGGAGCGCAGAGTAAAAACCAACTCGCACGGCCTAATATTTACCTGTATGCGTATCGTGGGGATCACTTATCTCTCTAAAACCCGAATCCGAAAAATAATATGATGTGAATTATGTATAATGATAAGGATACATACTCCTATATCCGTAATGATCCTTTTCGAGGCATTATCCATGAAAACAATTCTTCCTGTACTCGCCTTTACGGCATTTTTCGCCGGCTGCCAGATGGCAGAAGCCCCCGCAGAAGAGGCCCAAGACCCTGTAGAACCCACTACTACAGATGCCTCCTTTGATGCCATAAAATCGTTGGAAGGCACGTGGAACGGAACCATGGCATTCGACGACGGCCGCGAAGATGTATCCATCTTAAGTGAATTCAAAGTGGTCTCGGGTGGCAATACGGTCATCGAGAAATGGATCGAAGACGGTGTGGAGATGGCGACGACCTTTACCATGGAAGATGGTAGAATGCTCACCAAACATTATTGTGTTCTTGGGACTGAGCCTTCGTTTCAAAGTACCATGAGCACGGACGGAACTATCGACTTTACGCTACGTGACGACGTCCCATACGAAATGGGCGTAAACGACTTCTTGGCCAGTATGTCATTCGACCTCTCAGAAGTCGAATCAAATTCAATGAGCCGTAGTGGGGTCGTCTCAGTTGGCGGCGAAGACATAACCTCCTCAGCAGTACTGACAAGAACAACGGACGAATAGCCCCATGGCGCAAATGTAATTGCGAAAGCCTCGCTAGTCTTGGACTAGCGGGGCTTTTTTTGTGTTAAACATGTCGCTCAACTAAGTACATCCATTCATACGAATAGAGAGGCCTGAAAATTAGGGGTTCTCAGACACGACTGTTATTCTAATAAGCCCCTAAAAACCGTAGGACTTTGATCTCGCTTCCAACAACTTATAATTAACCACCCAACCAGAATGTCAGATACACTTTCAAAAACCTGCTCTCTCTTCTTCATTGCTCTTCTTATATCCGGAAATGCGGTGAACGCGCAAGAAGCCGATCCAAGTGACGTTAGTTCAGTTGATGCCATTATTCAGGCTTATTACGAAGTCGTTTCTGGTCCTGCGGGTGAAATTCCTGACATAATGAGGGATAAAACGCTTCATCACCCTAGTGCATGGATTGCGATTGCTGGAACCGATGACGAAGGAAACCCTGTTGTTCAGACAATGGACCTGGATGGTTTTTATGGTGAAAATGCGCCCCGCACCGAAGGTTTTTTCGAGTGGGAAACCGATCGGCAAATCCGTCGATCAGGCAATATGGTCAGTGTATGGAGTAGCTATGCCACGTCTCTAACCGAAGGTGGTGAGCCGTACACTCGTGGCGTAAACACCATCACGCTGTGGTTTGATGGAAACCGATGGTGGGTGATGAATTGGATGTTTGATACGACCGACGGCTAGCACGCATTGCTCATAGTATCGATAAGCCGCAGACTTGCGTCCTGCGAACCTTACTAAACCTAGAAGCCCCGATTGCGATACGCAATCGGGGCTTCTAGGTAACAACCAATAGCGAGATTAACCGCCAATTTCGCAGGTCATATCGTCGCCACAGCACATGGGCGATTTAACCTTGCCATGACCATCCGGACACTGAGATACTGCCACTTGAGCGCCTGAGCCGGTCGTAATGGTAGAATGAACGAGTTCTTTATTGCAATGTCCACAGGTCATTGAACCCACACTCATTCCGCATTTTCCGCATGAATATGCTGCCATCGAACTTCCTCTGATTTGAGATTGAATTTTTGCTGCTTTAAATCTAACACTTGCAGCGCTATGAGTCGAGTCGCTTGTTCTTTTAACAGTGTGGAGGCGTAGTTTCCGACACCTAAAACCAAGACCCTCGAATGCAAAGACCATTTATTCGCCCCATGCCGGGTAGGGACATCACTGAATCCCACCGACCGGCCACTCCACTTGAGTTATTTTTTGATCTCGTTTGCGTTATTGCGATCGCTAGCGCTGCCGCAGGTTTACATCATGCAATCGCTGAAAATCACATAGGAATAGGAATTCTGACCTTTACCTACGCTTTTGGATCCATTTGGTGGGCGTGGATGAACTTCACTTGGTTCGCCTCAGCCTATGATAATGATGACATCCCCTATCGAATTGCCGTGTTTGTGATGATTGGTGGCGCGATGCTTATCGCTGCCGGAATCCCAGCCATGATGGTCGATCAGGACTCTACCCTTGGATTGACGGGCTACATTATTATGAGGTTAGCGCTCGTCTCGCTTTGGCTTCGTGCAGGCAAACATGACCCCTCCAGACGAACTACGGCCATCCGATATGCTGTCGGCATTTCTATGTGCCAGACCCTTTGGATAGTCGGTGTCTTATTCGTCCCAGCTGAATTTTTCTTCTGGTTTTTTCCGTTCGCATTCATTTGTGAATGGGCCGTTCCATGGTATGCAGAAAAGGCAGCCGGTACCCCTTGGCATAAAGGTCATATTGCAGAACGATATGGTCTACTTACGATAATCGTCCTAGGCGAGTCATTACTTGCGCTCTCCATGGCCATTTCTGCTTCTGGAGAAATTGGTTCCTGGAGTTTCGAACAACACATGCTCATTTTGAGTGGCTTAATCCTTGTCTTCTCTATGTGGTGGTTGTATTTCAGCGAGTCTGAGCACCTAGCACTAGACCGCACCGAATCCGGATTTATTTGGGGCTACGGCCACTTGGTTGTATTTGGGTCTGCAGCGGCTGTTGGAGCCGGCCTCGCTTTAAACGTAGATGTGTTATCGGGACATGCCCATGTTGAAGGTTTCATCTCCAATGCGGCTCTTACCATTCCGTCCGCCCTCTTTTTGTTCGGACTCTGGATTGTCCATGACCAATTCAATCACAAAAAAGGATTCCTTAGATATCTGGTCCCTATCACAGCCCTCTTACTACTAGGGGCCACGTACGTCCCGTTTGCCCCAGCTGCAACGGCGTTATTACTTACCGGCTGCCTGATGGTCCGTCTCAAACAAGCGTCCTTCATTGACGACTCACATCCCACTGTATCCTAATGTTCATTAGCGCACTCGATTTGTTTAAAGTCGGGATTGGCCCCTCCAGCTCCCACACCATGGGTCCCATGGTTGCCGCATTTC
>Ga0209425_10005887_pt1 | contig 11900 bp, 8 predicted proteins | sample COG_05_FD_184749 | JGI IMG/M metagenome (GOLD analysis project Ga0209425, IMG submission 184749) | Pelagic Microbial community sample from North Sea - COGITO 998_met_05 (SPAdes) (version 2) | ecosystem: Environmental > Aquatic > Marine > Neritic zone/Coastal water | place: Helgoland, sampling... | reverse complement strand
TATTAAAACTTATTATTTTATCTAATAATAAAAGATCTTAATATTAATGATATTTGTTTTGAAGTTTGGCGCGTGGCGCATGTCAGTATTTGCAACCGACCGGCGTTATAGATAGCGATAATAATGGTATAATATTATTATTAGTTTCGTCATATATCTAGCTTGCGGTCTTACACGTGAAGCTATCAGCAAAGTGACTAGTACTTTATATGTTACGAAGCTAATAATATATTATGATAAGTAAGGTAATATATTAATACGAAGATAATAAATAAATAAATAAAGATCGATTATTATATTATTACCTTCCAAATAAAGTATGACGCAGTATACAAATAATATGTAGCTGTCGGTCACTCTGAGATTTGTCACTCTGAGAAAAAGAAACTAGCCAGTAGGTAGCTGGTTGATATTGATGTTGTTTTACTCGAGTCGCCTTCGCGGCATGAAGTGCGGCCTAGTCATCGAATTAGCGTCCGCGTTCCCTTCTCAACTATTGTCATCTGTATCACTTGCTGGTACGACAAAGAGACAGTATGAAGCGATGGTTTGGCCGATATTGCGAAAGGCACGTTTCTACGAGCGATTTGAGATCCTCAAGCTTGCCTGTTCGACTGTATTAATCGGAGCTTACGGCTGGCTTGCAGCGTCTGAAAAGCGTTTTGACTCCCCGGGTTTTCAGAGAGACTCTGATGCTCACAACTGGCAGGTGGCGTCTGTAGCTGAAGTTGGCGGACTATCATCTGCCTTTCTTTCACCCGAGTATCGTCGTAACATATTTTTCATTTACGAAAAGCGTCTTCGCGTCCATAGCCCCCCGGAAAAAGTGTTTGAATACTTCTCATCGGTGAAGGATGCAAACGGAACTTTCATGACGTCTTTAGACTTGATGCGTGCTGCTGTCCCTGTTTTTCAGCCCGCGCATTCGAACGGCATTCGCTGCGGTTCGCTCGGTGGTGAACGTGGAGATCCTGGGAGGGGACGGAACTTTTTTAGCTCGCTCGATTTGGATACAAAGCCAGACTTCTTCAAACTTTTTGACACAGATGGCGATGGACTCATTTCCTTCCCCGAATACATCTTCTTCATCACAATACTCTCACTGCCCGAAAGTGAAATCAAAGATACTTTCCAAAAGTTTGACGAAGATGGCAGTGGCCAACTCTGCCGCGACGAGTTTACGAAAATGATGAGAGTAATGAGGAAAACATCAAGCAGGGGAAATGCGACTGGGCTAAGAACAGGCCTCAAAGCGACAAACCTAGATAATATAAGTAATGGTTTGGTTCAGTTTTTGTTCGGGGAACCAGGCAAAGAACACAAATTGAGCCTTGAACAATTCAGAAGTTTCATATCGAAAATGCAGTACGAAATTGACCTCCTTGAATTCCGCCATTATGACTTTACCAACTCTGGATCCATCAGCACCCAAGACTTTGCATACAGTATCGTTGCCGGTGCAAACGTCCAGAAGATGCAATACTTCATATCTCGTGCGGCAAAGCTCGCGTCCAGCGAAGTAGGAATGACAAACGGACGAGTAAATGAAGAACAGTTCATGGCATTCTGCCGAATATTGAAGCGGGAGGGCACAGACTTTCAGTCAATGATCAAAAGGCACGTCAAGCTTGGGAAGAAACTGACCAAGCTAGCATTTCTGGATATAGCAAAGGAACTCAGAGCACCGCTAAGTGAAGCACAAGTCGATATCATCTACTTCATTTTTGATGTCGATGGCGACGGTGAATTGAGTCCAAACGAGCTGTTAAATGTTATCTGCAGATGGGATAGATAGTACTTTTGCTGCAACTCGTGTGACTTCGCAGTTGTTGCGGCCTTGTCTCACAAAGGGTGGCGTAACCATGTTTAACATTTCGCCTTATATATTTGCAAGGGTATCCTTGAGTCAAGCATGGCAGTCCAGCAAACTGTGGATATCAAAAGTAAATAAAGTTAATTTACGATCGGATATCACGATAAATGCCACCAGTCCCGGGCCCCATGACGCCTTCCATGAATGAATCACTTCCAGTCAAATCAATCGTACCGAGTCGATCAACGAAGAAAATTCCGACGGCAGTACTTTTCTTCATTGACTCGCGAAATCGGTCATATGCGTGTTTGTGAGTATTATTGAGTATTTTTTTTATTTGTATAACATCACCATCTGCAAAACTGATGTCTGAGAAAAACTCGAAAAATTTCGGCCAAATCCGCTGAAATTTAATTTCCGGGCAATTGTCGTAACTGTTTGCTCCATGAAAAAGTCCGGAGAATTCAGCGAATATCCGCTTTTCAAAATCCTCGAAAAAAAACTCGGCCTGGGTTCAGTCATCAGTTTTGCAAATGGTGATGACACATTTTCTTCATAAGATTTCGTATATTATTATAATTTATTATATATATCATAATAATAATATATAATAATAAGATCTTATTATTTATGAAATAATAATATATTATTATAATAATATATATGATCTTCGATATAAGATCTTATGTAATATTATTAATTATTTATAATATTGTATCACCTAATAGATGTATTTAAGATCATATATCAAAAAATAAGATTCACCTTCGGTAAGTGATTTTTAACAAGCAAATAAATATTAACGTTTCCATTTGGCATTCATAAATACGTCATCCATGGTCCAAAATCCCACGTTTTCTAGAACGTTGCTCATACAAAAAACTTTGAAAACCGACAGCCTTCACTCTTTCGCTTCGTCATGGCCGAACGATAAAGCCAAGTATTCGCGGGAGACCTAAGGGTCCCCGTGCCACTTGTATCAAGTCAGATCTACATGGCAATGAGCGGCGCTGGAAGTGGAAGCGCAACAAGCTGCTCGTTCCCTTCAATACTGTTGTAGAGCAACGTTACAGAATATGTTTCTGGATCTCCCGAAACAACCGAGTTGCGCAAAACTTCAGACTCAACGGCATATGCATTCGTCACAGTGACGTATTCGTATTAAGGAGTATGTGGTTTTGCGATGTTTTGCGCAGCTTTATTTTTTCCTACTCGTATATAAATAATGGATTAAATCCTGCGGCAGGTTTTTGGCGATTTTTCTTCATTGACTCGCGAAACACACACGTAAAACTGGAATCACGCACGGTCAATGGCGACGAAAAATGTTCGCTCATTAGTCGGCGCGTTATTTACTGTTAATAAAAACCCTGATCCAGTCAGTCACTTCGACCCATGGAATGTTTCATTTACACTTATTCTTATTATTTATTACGAAGGTACATGCTGTGAGCTACCGGTGACCCGAGGGAAAGAAAAAAAAGTACCTTCGAAGGTAACATGTATTAAAGTGTACACTTGAGAATATCTGGATGGTAAAAAAAAGTACTTCGCCGCAGCACTTTTTCCGCGACGACGTCTAGACAGCACAAGCCTTTGGACGGCAGTTAAAGCAAGGCTTGGATACCCAAACCGCGTGTGCTACATGCTCTCCAGTTGATAACTGTTTGGATATCTCAACGGAACGAAACGTTCAAGTTGCGGGAAGAGCAGCGCGGTCGAGGCGAACAGCCGTCGCAAGCCGAGCGTTCCTTCTGCGATGGAAAACACGATAGGGGATGCCCCGTCTGAGTGGTATCGAGAAGAAGAACATATAGGTTACGATGTAGATGGTCGTCGGATATTGAAGCGTCGATGGAATGACTCTATAGAAAACCTTCTCCACACGATAGACGATCCAAGCTATTGGAGAAAGGTTTTCGATGAAAAAGAAGACCGTGAAATAAGTTTGTCTCGTGCACATGTGAGTCTTTGCTATTTGATAGATTTGGAGTTTCCGTCGAGTTGACGTGTGTATGTGTTTGTGTGCGTGTGTGTGTACAATCTGCAGCTCGAGCTCATACAAAGACTCCGGAACGGTGCTTTTCCAAATAAGTCTTCCAATGGCGACATGAGACAAGAGGTATGAGCTGGCGTCCTCTTTCTTCAGGGGAGTGCGCCTCACCGTTCCTACGGAAAACTCATGTTTACAGCAAAACCACGAAGTTGCAGAAGTGGCATGGTCAACAAATCACGAACCAAAGCGTCGTTTTGTCCCGTCGAAATGGCGAGTGTCCAAGTTTCACATGCTTGGTTCAGAGCAAGTCATATTTTTTTCACAGGGAAGCAAAATTGGTGTTGCGTGTCATTCGCACACTCCGAGCCCACGCAACGTTGAATGCACCGCAATCTGTGCGTGAAGCTGCTTGTTTATTTTCCAAACAAGCTCTAAATTCAATAACTGTATTAAACAGAAAAATTTGGAACAAAAAATGATATGGGATGCAGAGAACACCTTTCAAAGTTCGACACCAGGTGGATATTTGGGCCTCTTGAGCTACATCAAACAGTTCCAGCTTAAAATCCAAACTTGTTTTCAGTTAACACATACCTGCCCGCCCAAAAAGCCAAAAAGCCAAATCATGTGGACTCATACAATCCTCCGTTCGAATATCAAGTCGGTGATGAGGGTGCCTCGGAAATGAATGGCCGGGACCACAATGCTACGCACGCGACTTACACTGCTTTACGCCGGGTACGAACTATTTTTCTTCCACGTGGCAGCCAAACTTACGAGACTTGATGATTAGGTTCCATCTTATTCACCGTTCGTAGTCGAGAGGTTCACTCCTGCATAAACGTACTGTGAAGTTTAGTTGCGCTTCAACGCACCGTTCTCAGGTTTCAAAGATGCCTTGATTTGTACCTATGCCCACGGATGGTAAAGCACCGCCTTGATGTTCGACCACAAGACATCCTGCCCTCTTTACCAACCCCAAAGGTAGTCTACACAGTTTTTCAGTTAAAACCCTGCCATGTGAGACTAAAACGGAAGAGAACGACAGGAACTAAAACCGTTTCCGAGCTCTGCTTGTTTGAAGTTCAACGGCCACGAGGTAAAGCAAAACTTTGGCAGTGCTTCCGGGCTGGATATTTTCACAAATTAGTCACAATTCTCGCCGTTCCATGACTTTAAATTCTGGAGAAAGTTCTATCCATCGCGATTGATCCTTCAGGGTGAGTTTGTCTGTCGGCGTCTGTTTCACGCACGTCATGTGTCGTTGCAAGTTGTTGTCAAGCCTTTTCCCCTCATCGCGGCAGGCAATGGTTACTTTCCGGCTCAGAAGACTGCACTGTGCGCAAATGGGAGGTATGCGCTGTCTTCGACGCTTAGATCCTCTGCTAAGAATTCCGTTCACAGGTATCATCAAGTCGGTGTATCTCTGTTTGGCACTTTCGTGATATCGTTAAGTCTGTGGCTTGGCAAGTTGATTCTTGAGATTTGTCTTCATATGCATTTTGGAGCTTATACGTTTCTTGAACAAAAGGTGTCCAAATGCGGTCACGAATACGTTTTCAGCGTGCATTGCATCTGTTATTTTGTTGCTTTCCTCAACACGAGGTTTGGATGTTTCACCAGTAAAAAGACATCTCTTGATCTTCTAAAATACTCTGCATTATTCTGTGGTCCACTCTAGTCTCAGGAAATGTTTCGTTCCCAAGTTTAGGATATTCCGTTCACTCTAAGGTAACTAGCTCACGCCACTTGTTGACAAAGATAAAAATAGTTGGATTCAATTTTGAGTAGGTCGAGAACTCAAGGATGCCTGAATGGAAAGAAGGGTAATTTGCAGCGCCATTTCGTCCCTTTTCCATCTTAAGAAAATGGTTTTGACATTCTAATCGCAATTCGAAACAGGGACAGCGGGGTGACTGTACACCTTGCCTCTGATGTGTCAAAGGTGCGATTGTCTCAAGAAAATGTTCCGAAAAAGTGTCTCATGATATGTGTCGCGTGTTTTCCAGGTGACCTGGCATAAAAAAGGGTACCCTTCCAAGCATGCAAACTTCGCTTCATGCACTTATCCTACACTTCACAGGGACTATTTTGCATCCTTGATAACCGGCGGGAGCAATGTCATGATCCATCGAATGTCGAGGTGAAGGATTGACCACAAATATGTCATGATCAATTTTCAATATTACGTGTCCAATAGGAGAACTTCTCAGCTGATCTTCCACGAGCAAAAGTAGGCCACTTATTTGAATATTTGAATATTTTGCATTTACCACTTTGCACAACTCATTGGAAACATTTTCCTTTTTCTCAGGTACTCGATACAGAGCGCAATGTTTCATCCACATCGTCCGTTTATGCTGGTTTGCACACGGTCATGTGTCTACCTGTATGATCTACATCAGCAGCGCCTTATCAAGAAATTGTCGAGCGGAACTCAAACTTTGAGCTGCATGGCTGTTCACCCCGGTGGTAATCGTTCGACGATATAAATAAATCTCACATTTGTGCTCTTCTTATATTTTCTGCTTGTAACGACAGGTGATAATCTCATCGTTGGAACTGATCTTGGTAAACTTTCCTGGTGAGAACTTTTCAACAAGTCACATGGATTAGCTTTTGCATAATCTGATTTGATGATCAGCGTCTGATTTTGCTTCTTTGTGTATTCAGGTTTGATCTAGATCTGGCAACTTCGCCGTATAAAGTTATGGCCACACATGCAAGCGCGGTTAAGGTAAAGACTATCTCTTTTGACTCCAGAGAGCAACTCAACACACGTTCTTCAAGGGTGTGGCTTTTCATTCCAAACTTCCGCTTTTCGCATCGGTGTCAGATGATGCTACAGCACAAGTATTTCACGCCATGGTCCACGCTGAGCTCGATCAGAATACACTGATAGTTCCCCTGAAAATCCTTCGGTTTAACTCGGCCAGCTTCCATGACGAAGTATTCGACTGCGTCTTCCATCCAACGCAGCCTTGGTTATTTACCGCTGGAGCTGGCGGATCAATAGTGTTGTTCTGTGATGAGAGCTGACATGTTGGCGAGGAAACTGTTTCTGTCTTGTGATGTTTTGAGAAAATACTCGCACTATCACAACGAGTGTTGAGAACGCTGTGGTCAACACAATTGGAAGATGGAAACAGGTGGCAGTGATCAAAATAGCATCGATCGAATGAGAAAATTCTACGTATTTCCAATCTTTAAAAAGTTATTAAGCTCGTTTATTATGCTAAAATGTACGGGGAATTTCCAGTGATACACAGCTTGCTGGCAATCGACCGAAAAGTCAGTGCTTCCACACTCAGACAGTGTATCTGTCTTTTGCACGACGCTCCAACCTGATAGCATCGTCATGGACCATGTAACCGATTTTCTCATTCTCAGCTAAGCCCAAGACGGTTTTAAAATGCCTCCCAATGGCCATTTGATCGACTTCATCAGAAGCCGTTTTGGTCCAAAGGGCAACCCTGTGCTGTTTTTGGCGAACACTTACTACAGCTCCGCAGATTTCACTAGGCTCACAAAACTGTTCTCCGATCATAGCCAGTAACAAATTAAGCCAGCAGTCATCAAGAGAGCCGGGCTCTTTGCTCTTGGGAAAAAAATAAGTCCACTTTCCACCTTTGGCACACTTTGCATCTTCCCACTTTGGTTCTATCCCCTCCTTGAACAGATGGAAGTCAGTGCCCATGATCAACCTGCTTGGAGTGAGGATATTGTTATAGAGACACCAAAAATCTTCGACTGTGTTGAAAGTATAGACGCTGCGCAACGTTTGTCCCCAGGTCGCTTGCTTTTGCCGCCTGAAATACGTCGTCGTTACTCAGGCCTTGTGAACAGTTGTGTGGACAAACTTAGGGGAACTGTTTCCTTTCAACTCACCCGTTAGGGTTATCAAACCAAAGGGACCAGGTGTGCTCCAAGGGATGCTTCTGGGCGAAATCTGGAGATTTTTTTGAGCTCATGATGTATCTACGTTCTGTGACCGACGTGGATTGGGTGTATAGCTGCGTGGAACTTGTGTCCGGGGCAGGGGGCTGAAAGTGGTTTGGCGGCGGTGTTTCCGACTGGAGCGTTCGAAACTATGAAAAATTAATTGACCTAAAAACTCAGCTCCCGATATCGTTGACTCACGGGTCGGACCCGATGTTGGTCGGTTGCAGAATATTTGGGGTCAGGAATTTAAAAAGAGAGTAATTTTAACTTTCTGAATTTTAGGAAGGTTAAACGCAGACGCAGCGAGAGGCTCCATCGAGTTAAAACCGATGAACCGCAATACGACTTTTTCATACTTGAAGGGCCCAGAGATGCTCGCACACATTCATTCGTTCGCTGAAGACGCAAGACGCAAGATCTCGGCTGAAATCCGAACCATGACAAACTTCCAAACCGACCAACATGCCGAGTAAAAATCGAGCGCAATCCTCCCAAATTTGGGCGAAAGGGGTGGAAAATGAGGCACAATGATGGGAAATAATAAAAATCTTCCAGTGATTGAATGACTGATTTGTTCGCTCCAGGTGGGTCGGCTAGCCTCAGAGGGCGTGGTTAATTATATTATGATAGTTAATCACATGAATAATAACCATCTTAACAAAAATTAACAGTCGACGTATGAGCAAACACCAGTAGTCACCATTAATTGTACGTAGCGAATAGACCGTAAGTCCTGGTTGACGATACCAGGTCATGTTTACATTGTATGAAACGAATAAACCGTGGATTCTTGATTAACGTTACCAGGTGAGGGGACATTTTTTGCAAGTGTTTCCTGTCGAATCGGCTATGCCGAATACATATATTAAATATATTTAAATATCTTACAATATTATTAAATATTTAAATATTATTCGTTCGTTATTATTATCTACGAAGGTATAGATATTATCTATTATATTATAATATCATATTATGAAACTAATAAAGTAGAACCGGGCGCGGCTTCGCCGCGCACACAGCCACCCAGGGATTAGGAGTATCATCCACGTCCTCGCTCGGTATCGTTTGACACTACAAATGGCCGGAGCACAACACGGGGGCGGGTAAGAATACCAAAGGAGTGATGGGCCGAAATCGGAATAATAACTCACAACCATGAAACTAATAACGTATTATTCCAATAAATAATAAGTGTTTTACGAAACCTTACTTACGAAGGTATTAAAATTTAGGTTCAAGCAAGCAAGCTAAGGATAATTGTGGTGTTCAGGTAGCTAGGGCAAAGGATCGTTTAAGTGTAACACAGAAATAAGTGCTCGCTTCCAAAGTTCTCGTTGAACTGGACAAAAAGCTACGAAAGTAATAATAAAGGAACAATCCCCTTGCCGCCAGCGTATCCACAGAATGATTCAAGAATTCTCGAAAGAAGCAAAATCTAAGAAGTCATCTCGCTCTACCCCGAGGGCTGGACGAAAGGCGACACACTTTGTAGGCGTCTTGCCTCTTGAAATCTCGCGTATTCGAAACGATATCCGCCACGCTGTGAACTACCTTCGAAGGTAGAAAATACGCGAAGTTGACGACCATGCGCTATGACTCGGGGCGCGGCGTCTCACTCATAAGTGTGTCGCGAAGGGGTCGATGGGTGTCTGGCATGCCTGTCAAGTCTGGTCAAGCTCTTCTGGTGAGTCACTTTCCTGTCGCCGAGCCTTGCAGAAACTTCGAGCCATGTTTTCCAACGAGAAGTGTCCTGACTTTCCAGGCGGAAGACTCACATGCTTGGGGCCGCACCAGTACAGTTCAAAGTGACATCACGCACTCTGCATATGGCTTTCAACCACATCAAAACGATTGTACAACAAGCGAAACAAACCGAATGGGGACAACGCGGCACGTTCCATTAACCTGCAGGCGCATTTTTGAGCTAGTGTGGTCTGCAAGTTTGAGGGGAGCTATGTCCTCGATTTTGACGATATTTTTCGTCAAAGAAAGCTTTGGCATATGTATCTATGAAGACTTTAGGACAACCAAAGATGTCCTGCCAACACTTTTGATTACCTCTCTCCAAGTAGCACTCGGCAAACTGGCCTTAATCCATGCACGACCAGCTGACGGTTGGACTCGTCCTAGTTTTGACATTTTATGGCTGCAACACTCCATGTCGACACCAGCGTGCTTTCAGCATTCAGAGGTCACTAGAAGATTCCACATGCACATACAAGAAGATTCCACACGCGAGAATATCTACAATAGGCCCCACGGTCATCTGCATGTCGATGACTACAAGACGGATGCGATTCATTATTTCAACATTCTTCCAACGTCTCATGCACACCACGCAGTATGCTGGAAACAAATCAAAGCAACGTTCATGATGAAGAGGCATGCCCCAATCAATCGTCCTTCTCGCGGCATCCTTCATCAACAGCACAGCTTGCTTTCTTGTACAAGGTATTTCGAGGCTAAGGAGCATGGAGTCAGATTGAATGAACTCAAACGGGCGGTCAACCAGGTCAGCGGCGGGCCCCTGGCTGATTTCTCATCGAATTTTCTTATGCGAATCACACCCTGGTCGATACGCGTTTCAAACGTGCTGCTCGTAGATAACAATGGATATCAAATTACTTCTGCACAGGTCAATGTGTCACTGTCAGGAAAACTTATCCACCTTGTCAGACGATCGCAACAAGACGTGAGCAGTGCAGGAGTTGGAGTCATACGCTCGATAAGCACAGACCCTCAGGTTCTTTACATCCTAGCACCGCGTTCAATACAGTTTGAGTCAGTGGATTTGGTTATGGTCACCAGCGTGGTAGCTCCATTTCATCTGATGTGCACTACCAAACTAGTTTACGCTCATCCATTTTCCTGCAACAATGGTTTAGCAACCACAGGCACGGGCGCAAAAGTGATTGGCAGTCGGAAAAACCTGTTGCGAGGTGAGAAGCAAGTTCGATCCGGCAAGCCATGGTAAGTGCGATGCGTCATCGTATGTCGAGGAGATGTTATCTTCACTGCCCATCGAAACATACAAGTATGAGATGCGAACTGCGCAGGGGGGCACAGGTGGATGTCCAACAGCGAAGAACGCCGTGGTAGGTGCGGAACCATATCAGCACTGAATCAAATGAAATCGCCAATATCGATCCCACTTGGTCGCAATATAGCCTAGTCGCACGAAACCGCTGTGATCATTCTTCAAAGCGTTCTCCCTATTATAGTTACCTTCGCGAGAAACTGTTTTTGTCCACCTTCACGCGAAGCCATCTCGACCGTTTGCGTTGATGCCGGCCGGGGCAGCACATGGGCCATTCTGCAGCTGAAAAGTCATTCTTCCGGAGATTCTGCATTTACTACGTTTCGTTCATTTCGTAACGCATGTTACTCTGCTAAATGCTCTTAATCTTCTTATGCTCTTACTTATGATGCAAGGGAACGGCCGAGCACCACCCTGAAGTAGTTTGGGCCTCAGGAACGCGATCACAACATGCACTGCATCATCCGAGTAGCAGTGTTTGATACATCTGGGCAATGGCTTCAGATCTGGTTGCCGCAGCTTACGAGTAACAAGGTTAGGCTGCGTTTCACTCACTACATTGGAGTTAGTGGTCAACTTTGTCATCATTTGTTTAAAACCAGGAAGTATCATATTCAGAGTATCCAGTGACTGTTGTTTAAAAACACAAGATCTTACTTTCTAAAAATCTTTTGGATTATGGTTCAATAATAAATAAAGTAATTATTATCATCATTATTACGGGATGGGATGCAGTTTCGTGTGACCAGATAGCTAGAGAGAACACATATGTAATATATAATACCAAAATAAATATAAATATATCATCATATGAGCAAACACATGTCACCATTGTACAAAGCGAATAGACCATGATTCCTGATTAACGATACCAGGTGAGTGTGTGGCCTTTTTGCAAGCGAATAGACCGCGATTTCCAATTACCAGGTGAGTTGGACATTTTTGCAATGTTCCTGGAGAATCGGCTACCGAAGAAGGTATCACTTGCTTTTATTTTAACTGTGTCTCATTGGTAACTTGTGGTCTCTTGGTTGATAGGTAACTTAGATTTGATAGGATAGATCTCCTATCAAACCGCTCTCTTCGGCTCGCGGCGCTGGAAACGATCA
>Ga0209425_10005886_pt1 | contig 11900 bp, 9 predicted proteins | sample COG_05_FD_184749 | JGI IMG/M metagenome (GOLD analysis project Ga0209425, IMG submission 184749) | Pelagic Microbial community sample from North Sea - COGITO 998_met_05 (SPAdes) (version 2) | ecosystem: Environmental > Aquatic > Marine > Neritic zone/Coastal water | place: Helgoland, sampling... | reverse complement strand
GCTCTCATCTTTTAGCCTATGACTAGGAAGGCCTGCCAAATACACCTGGTGTGTTCCTTTCCCCCCGCCAGTCAAACCGATATCCGTTTCACGCGCCTCTCCTGGGCCATTTACCACACAACCAATTATTGAGAGGGTCATCGGCGTCTCTATGTGCGCAAGCCGTTCTTCCAATAGCGTAACCGTTTTGATAACATTAAACTGTTGCCTGGCGCAGGAAGGACATGAAATGACATTAACCCCCCGGTGTCGGAGGCCTAAAGACTTCAGAATATCAAACCCAACTTTCACTTCTTTTACAGGGTCATCGGATAGAGAAACTCTAATCGTATCGCCAATACCACCCCAGAGGAGTATCCCCATTCCTATAGAAGACTTGACCGTTCCTGCTCTAAACCCCCCCGCCTCGGTTATTCCTACATGCAACGGGCAGTCCGTCAATTCCGATAACTGCTGGTAAGCTGCAACAGCAAGAAAAACGTCAGAGGCTTTGACGCTTATTTTGAAATCTAAGAAGTCTTTATCTTCTAGTAATTTAGAGTGTGCAAGAGCGCTTTCTACCATAGCTTCAGGACAAGGTTCACCATATTTTTCTAGAATTGGTTTTTCCAAACTACCAGCATTTACGCCAATTCTCATGGAGCAACCATTATCACGAGCAGCCTTGATGACGTCATGTACTCGTTGCTGGTTGCCAATATTTCCTGGGTTAATCCGTAAGCAGGCGGCGCCAGCTTCTGCAGCTTCAATTGCTCTTTGATAGTGAAAGTGGATATCTGCAATTATTGGAATTGAAGAATTTTTTATAATATTTTTTAAACTCCGAGTAGACCCCACATCAGGGCAAGACACTCTTATGATATCGGCACCTGCGTCCGCACATTCCTCAATCTGTTGGATTGTTGCTTTTTCATCTGTAGTCAATGTGTTTGTCATTGTTTGAACAGAAATTGGAGCGCCGCCGCCTACTGGCACCGGACCTACCATTATTTGTCGTGTCTTTTTGGCGAGAATGTCCCTGTACGGCCGTATACTCATTTTTCATCCAAATATCTTAATTGTTACTTGAGAGTTTAAACAAATTTTCACTGGTTAACGCAATATTTTTAACTATGCGCGTTGGACTTTCTATTCTCGATATTTGTTTCCCATTGATTTTTATGATCAATACCTGAATATTGCCTGTAGTCAGAAATAAATCATGTCTGTCTGGAACATCATAAGTATCTCCAGTTTTCAAAATTTGGCTGTAAAGAATATCAGAATTTGATGCTTGAATTTGAACCCAGCTATTTGAGGTTGCTTCTATAGAAATTCTGGATAAGCCCCCAACAGATTCAGTGTTAAATGCTTTTTGTCTATCTGAAGCAGGTAGTCTGACGGTTGCTTTTTCGACTATTTTGGCAACTTCAGGTTGTTGTTTGTTTTCATAAGGTAGTGCGGGTAAAGAATTTTGTTTCTTTATAACCAAATTTATTTTGTTTTTGGGAAGAAGCGGTTTGCTTTTGCTTTTTTTTTCGAATACTTGAGGCGTTCTGACTTCTTTTGACTCGATAATCAATAGTTTTCTTTTTGCAACGTGCTGTCTCTCTTGTTCGCCGGAGTTATTGCTTGACATTTTGGCTTCTAATGCAGGTTTTTGTTGGGTTGTTCCAGGGTTTATGTTCTGAGCATTTCCTAGTTTTACACTTAAATGATTTGGTTTAACTTCTATTGTTTCTTGAGATTTATCCCAAACTAGAAAAATTCCAGCTCCAACCAAAATACTGGTAAAAATAACTATTTTACCAGGTATCTTCCCCTCTGGGGCCGGAGAAGGGAATACAGTAATGTTGGTTGGTTCTTTGTTGTGTGTTGAGGTTTTGAAAAACCTATCGGATTTTTTAGGATCAAGTCCTAGATATTTAGCGTAGGTTTTAACGAAGCCAATCATGTAGGTGTTTCCCGGCAGTGCCTCAAAATCTCCTTCTTCAATTGCCTTTAAATACTCATATCGAATTCGTAATAGACTAGCTATCTCGCGTAGATCCTGTCTAGATCTTTCTCTCGTCTGCCTTAGCTCTTTGCCTAGCGCAAATTTGTCCAAATATTCGGTGCTACTAAAACTTTTAGTGGAATTTTCTTTCAGTTTTATAGGTGTTACTGTCGCTTTACCAAATAATTTTAAAAACTTTTTTTTGAGTTTCATGATATATCGACAAATCCGGTGCGATTTGAGCTTCTAATTAGCGCGGACTTTATAACCAATAATAGATTTTAAGTTTAAAAACAATCTTTCTGAATTGTTTATTCGATAATAATTACAGGAGTTAATATGAATCTATCCCAACTTCTATGACGATTTATCCAAACCAAAGGCAGAATGAAGTGCTCTGACAGCGAGTTCTGTATACTCAACACTTATTAGCACACTCACTTTTATTTCTGATGTTGATATAACTTGGATATTTATTCCTTTATCTGCCAGAGTACTAAACATTGTCTTAGCAACGCCCGGTTGACTTCTCATGCCGACCCCTATCACTGAGACCTTTGAGACTTTTGGATCGGCTACTATTTCGGCAAACTCAATCTCGCCTTTTAGTCTATTCAAAAGGTTTACCGCGGGTTCTATGTCTGTTTTTCCGACAGTAAATGTCAAATCTGTTGTTTGTCCATTTTCAGAGACATTTTGCACTATCATATCTACATTTATCGCGGTTTCTGCAAGAGACCCAAATATGCTTCCGGCAACTCCTGGGCGATCTTTTACCCCTCGGAGCGTTATCTTTGCCTCATCCGGGCTATATGCAATTCCAGTAATCGTTTCCTGTTCCAAAATTTCATCCTCATTCAATACCATTGTTCCGGGTATGTTTCCAAAGCTTGATCTAACTTGTAAACTTACATTATATCGCATGGCTAAAGCCACTGACCTGGTTTGCAGAACTTTGGCTCCTTGAGATGCCATTTCTAACATCTCTTCGTAGGTGATGTTTGCAATCTTTTGAGCATCCGGTACGATCCGTGGATCAGTCGTGTAGACACCATCAACGTCTGTGTAAATGTCACATCTCATTGCTTTCAAAGCTGCGGCTAAAGCGACTGCTGTTGTATCTGACCCGCCTCTTCCGAGGGTGGTGATTTTGTTTTTTGAGCTGATACCCTGGAATCCAGGTATTACAGCGACGGAGCCTGATTGTAGAGATTTTTTTATCACTTCTGTATCGATATCTATAATACGTGCTTTTCCATGAGTGCTATCTGTTTCAAGTGGTATTTGCCAACTCATCCATGACCTGGCTTTAATTCCAATATTTTGAAGACTTAACGCTAAAAGACCGCTGGTTACTTGTTCTCCAGTTGATAAGATTACATCATACTCTTCAAAATCATGGCAGGTGTTCACTTCACTCACCCAATCAACCAATTGATTTGTTGTGCCAGCCATAGCGGATACTACAACAACAACTTGATTTCCTATTTTTACCTCTTTCTCTACGTGGCGAGCGACCTCTCTTATACGTGCTACATCAGCTACTGATGTTCCTCCAAATTTTTGGACAATAATAGACATTTTCACCCTCAGTTTTCGGTCATATTACTTATATTTATGCTAAGCTTAAGTTTGAAAGCAATTCGCATTTAATACTGGTCCGTGTATAAATACGCGCCAGGTGGTTAATGTACAACAATCTATGAACAACAAAGAAAGTGCCGAAGACAGATGATAGATGACTGGGTTGTAACTAGTGATGAGTCAGAAATAAAGCGATTTTCAGATTTATCTGACCAATGGTGGGACAAAAATGGTGCGTTTTCGCCACTACATCGGATGACGCCTATTAGAATGGAGTTTATTTTAGAAGCGTTAACTCAACGGCAGTTTCAGAGCACCCAAGGGCAAAAATCGTTAAGTAATATCAATCTATTAGATGTAGGTTGTGGCGGTGGTTTATTGTCGGAGCCATTAACAAGATTGGGGGTATCTGTTACGGGGATAGATGCCTCAGATGCAGCTATTAAAGCTGCCAAGCGCCACTCAGATTTATCTGATTTGAAAATTCATTATATAACAGGTGATATAAAAAGCCTCATCTCTAAAAATAAATTATACGATGTAGTAGTCGCTTCGGAAGTTATTGAGCATGTCTCCAATCCAGTTGAATTTTTGAAAGGTTTAAAGAAACTTTTGAAACCGAATGGTAAAATCATCATTACCACGATAAGTAGATCGGTGAAATCACTACTAATAGCGAAGATTTCTGCAGAATATATCACTAAAATGATACCCCTTGGCACTCACCAATGGAAGAAATTCATTAAACCTAAGGAACTTCAGAACCTATTAGATATGACTGGCTTCAAGGTAGATATTACGAGGGGTATATCATTTAAGATAAAAGACGACCGATTCGTTTTAAATGATGATGTTTCTATGAACTATGCTGTTGCTGCCACTGCCATCGTAAAAGATAGGAAAGAGTGCTAGGCATTTTCCTTACGTACCCATGGGATCGAGTTGAACTCTATCCCCTCTTCAACTAACTCTTTAGTGTCTTCTGAGGTTGCTTCTCCATAAATTCCATGAGGAGTAATCTCTCCATAATGAATTTTTCTGGCTTCCTCAGCGAAATTATTCCCAACATAATCACATTTTTCTGTGATATGTTTCTGTAGTTCTTGTAGCTTTTTCTTTAGCTCTGTGGCTTCTTGCGTTGTTTTGATGTCCAGCGTAGATGTTGTGTTTTTTGATGAAGGTACTGGTCGAGTGGTAACTGATTTGCCAATGCGCGGTGCCATGAGTGCCTTTGAAATCTTTTCTGAACCGCAAGACGGGCAGGAAAGTAACTTGCGTTTTGCCTGTTTGTCAAACGCTTGACTGTCCTTAAACCAAGCTTCGAACTGATGGTCTAGCTCACACTGAAGTTGATACAAAATCATTTAAATTCTTTCATTTTTAGGCATTAATAAATGACAGGTGGTATTTGAACATAATTCTTCCTTACAATTATTACAGGTATTTTTCAAGGTTCCTGTATACCAGTTCCTGCGATAATGATGTAAATATCTATATTTTATTCTAAAACGTAGCTAGTTACGATTTATTTCTTTTTGAATATTTATTGTTTGTTATTTAGCGAGATTCTGGCAACAATTTCTTGCTGTAGGCTGTTTATATTGGGTTGGTGTTTGATGGGTATTTCTCCATGGGTAAGAGAACATTATAAATATATCAAAGAGGGAGGTTTGGTCCTGGATTTGGCGTGCGGCAATGGGCGGCATGGAAAGTTCCTAATGGAAAATGGTTTCAAAGTAGTCTTCTTAGATCTAGATATTTCTCGTTTAACTGGAATAAGCAATAAAGCGGCAATTCAGATCATTCAGCATAATTTGGAAGACGGTTCCAGCTGGCCTTTTGCCCCTGAAATGTTTGATGCTGTGGTAGTAACAAACTACCTCCATCGGCCAATTTTTAACAAGTTAATATCTCTGATTTCTTGTGACGGCTTGTTGATCTATGAAACCTTTGCAAAAGGTAACGAGGTTTTTGGAAAGCCTAGTAATCCTGATTTTCTGCTTAATTCGGAGGAATTAATTGAGCTAGTACGCCCCAAAATGCGCGTAATCTCCTTCTACGAGGGTTACTCCAATAAGGGAAGAAAGGCTATTATGCAAAAAATTGTAGCAAAGAAAGTCAGGAGATAGATAGGGCGTCTGTGATATTGGAAATCTGCCGGGATAGTCAATCTGGCACAAGCTTAACACGTAATTAAGTGTTATGTTGGAGCTGATCAAAATAAGTAATGGTCAAGATTAGTGGCCTTTGAATGTTGGCTTGCGTTTTTTCATGAAAGCATTAATACCTTCCGCATGGTCATCTGTTAACATACTATCTGCCATTTTCTCTGCTTCCATCTGGAGTTGAGACTCCATTGAAAGATGGTTTGTCTGATTGAATAAGTGTTTTGAATTAGCATATGCCCTGGTAGGTCCATTAGCTAATCGTTTAGCGAGTTGTCTGGTTTCGTTTTCTAGTTCATTTCTTGGTACAGTCCAATTGACGATGCCTAATTCCTTTGCACGTTCTGCTCCAAATCGATCTCCAAGGAGTGCCAATTCCATTTGATGTTTCATGCCCAAAGTACGTCCTAAAAAATAAGAAGATCCTCCATCTGGACTTGCCCCAATATGACAATAGGCAAGGGTGAAAAATGCATCATCCGCCGCTATCGCTAAATCACAAGCTGCTACCAGGCCAACTCCAAATCCAGCTGCTGCACCTTGGATACTTGCAATTACAGGTTTGCCCATTCTTCTGATAGCAAACAAGGGTAGGTGTAACAGATGAATACCTTCAAGGATTAATTTCCTGCGTTCAACCTCATCCAACTCTAATCTTTTGACCATCGCTCTTATGTCGCCACCAGCCATAAAATGATCTCCTGCGCCTGTTATCACGACACATCGTACCTCTTTATTAAATTCTAACGAACCAATGATATCCCGAAATGCGGTCCGTAATTCGTGAGTCAGCGCATTTCGCACTTCTGGTTGGTTGAGTTTTACTGTTGCTATTCCGTTATCGATGTCTAATTGTACTGCATTTGAAGTCATGGTATTCTCCCTTGATACGTAAAAAGTCCAATTGATTTTTTATTAAAACAAAATCTTACAGTAAATCCCTTAGGGTCGCTATTAAGGGGATATCGGCGGGAGGCATATGGAATTTATTAAGGGACTGGGGTTTAACCCATTTAAATGCTTGCGACTCCAAGGAGGTAACAATACCCGACCATTTTCGGCATACAAATAACATCAAAATTAAGTTAAAGTCATCATAGCAATGACTATTAAAGGTCAGAGGTGCTAGACAGTTCTGCGAGGTTTCTATCGAGAGTTCCTCCCGTAATTCGCGTATCAAAGCTTCTTCGGCAGTTTCCCCGGGGTCTAGTTTGCCGCCAGGAAACTCCCAAAGCCCTGCCATGCTTTTTCCTGCTGGCCTTTGTGCAATAAGTACCCTACCGTCCGGATCTATTAATGCGCAAGCGGCAACCAAGAGCAGTGGCAGAGTTTTATCTTTAGTCGGCACGTGCTTAGCTTCTGTAGTCTGCGTTAATACTGATGTATCCATGAGTCAAATCACAAGTCCATACGGTAGCTGAACTGCGGCCAACGCCAACATCTACTTTCAAATTTACTTGACGACCTTGCATGTGTTCGGTCACTGGTTTCTCATCATAGTTATCTACAACCTGCCCACCTTTGGCAATTTTTATACCTCCAAATGTTACGCTCATTTGATCTCGGTCTGCCTTCTCACCGGATTTACCAACAGCCATTACAACGCGTCCCCAATTGGCATCTTCTCCCGCGATTGCTGTTTTTACTAGTGGTGAATTAGCTATTGAAAGACCGATGCGACGAGCAGATTTTGGCGAAACTGCTCCCGTGACCTTTACGCTAATGAGTTTTTGTGCGCCCTCACCATCACGAACGATTTGCTTTGCTAAATCGAGCATTACCTCATTGAGGGCATACTCAAAATCTTTTAAAATAGGATCGCGGTAATTTTTTGGTGCAGGATGGTTATTTAAGGAGCCAGTGGCGAATAGTAAAAGCGTATCGCTTGTAGACGTATCGCCGTCGACAGTGATGGAGTTGAATGTGGATTGAACATTCCTATTTAAAAGTGCTTGTAGCATAGATGCTGGGATCTGTGCGTCAGTAAATATAAAACCTAACATTGTGGCCATGTCGGGTGCGATCATCCCTGACCCTTTAGCTATTCCAACCAGGTTTACAGATTGTTGACCAATTTTGACCGTCCGATGCGCACCTTTTGGAAAAGTATCCGTGGTTGTGATGGCCGTTGCTGCTGTTTTCCAATCTTGAGGTAAGAAGTTTTTTGCTAGATTTGGGATTTTTTGAGTGATTTTTGAGGGGTCAAAGCTCTCTCCAATTACTCCTGTGGATGCAACAAAAACCTCATTTTTTTTAGAGTGAAATACTTCACTAACTGATTTGGCTATTGTTTCTACTGCCTGCATGCCACTCTTTCCCGTAAAGACATTGGCATTTCCAGCGTTAACTATTAACCCACGGGCTTTGCCCTGGCTAAGACTATTTCTGCACCAAACAATAGGATTGCCCGGCGCGGTTGATTTGGTTAACACACCAGCAACAGAAGTTCCTGGCTTAAACTCAAAGAGAAGTAAGTCGGGCCTATTTTTGTATTTTAGTCCTGTCTCTGCAGTTGCCATCTGTACACCATCGACTATAGGCATCGTTGGGAAGAATTCTGGTGCAAGTGGGGATTTCTTTAGATCCATCAGTTTACTCTATTTTTTTATCGTAACGGGCTTTCCATCGACCTGAAAGCGGATAATTTTAGCCCTTGATCGCAGCTCCTCTATCATTTGTTTTAGTAGTTTTTGGCTCATATCTGAAGCTAGTTGTTCTTTTGCTTCCTCAAATGAGGGTGGGGCAGCAATTTTTCTGTCCTCTACCATGATTACATGCCAACCGAATTGAGTTTTTACCGGTTGGGTTACAATATCACCTGGGTTTAGAGCAAATGCCGCTTTAGAGAATTCTGGCACCATCTGGCCTTCACCAAACCAACCCAGGTCACCGCCGGATGCGGCTGAGGGGCCGGTAGAATGCTCCGAGGCTAATTTAGAAAACTCTTCGCCGTCTTGGAGTTTTTTGATTATCTGGAGAGCTTTTTGTTCACTGTCGAGCAAAATGTGACGCGCTTTTACCTGGTCACCACTCGTCATTTTTGACTTTGTCTTCAGATAGATGTTCTGAAGCGCTTCTTTAGTGACTTTTGAGCCAATTGTTTTTGTTAAAAATATTTCTGATATTATCTGGTCTTCAATTTGGTTCAATCGTTTTTTAACCTCTGGGTTTTCCGAAAAACCGGAGCGTCTGCCCTCTAAACTGACTAATTTAGAATCTATAGCGCGGCTCAACAAAGATGGATAGACCGCTTCTAAAGACATTTGCTTATATTGATCTGGTAATCTTTGAGCCATTTGTAATATTTCGGACAAGAAAATTGGTTTCCCATCCACTGTGGCTACAACTTTGGTTTCTGCAGTTGTTGTTACTTTTTCTGTGGCTGCACTAAGTGGGGCAGGCCCGTAACAAAATAGCCCAGCAATAAAAAGCAATTTCAAAAACAAGACTTTTATACTAACTAGCATAGGAGTTACCTTTTCGCGGATTAAATAGTCATTTTGCTATGGTCATAACGATTGAATAGGAGCGGTAGCAGATCGGTAAAGTAACAGCAACATAAACAAATTACCGCATGATTAAATTAATTTTCAATGATGACCAAAAAGATAAGATATTTAAGTTGCGCTTATGGTATATTTTTTCGCATGAGCACTTGCATTGACAGAGCGCGCTCTAACTCTTATTTCTGACATCCAGTGCGTCATATATTATGTGACGCGTTAGCCCAGGAAAACTAGGAACCGCTATGTTAGGCGCAATCGCAAAGGCATTTTTTGGATCTGAAAATGACCGTGTTCTGAAAAAAATGCAGACACGCGTAGAAGCTATAAACGCGCTCGAGCCGAGTTTAGAGGCGTTGACAGATGCCGATTTAAAGGAGCGAACCAATTGGTTTAAAGACCGGTTGATTAAAGGGGAATCACTGGACGACTTATTGGTCGAAGCCTTTGCCTCCGTTCGCGAAGCAGCTAAACGAACGCTTAACCAGAGACATTTTGACGTTCAACTGCTGGGTGGCATTGTCCTTCATGAAGGTAAGATAGCCGAAATGAAAACCGGCGAAGGAAAGACTTTGGTGGCTACACTGCCTGTTTATTTGAACGCGATAACGGGTAAAGGGGTTCACGTAGTCACCGTGAATGATTATCTCGCTCGGCGTGACTCATCGTGGATGGGTGAAATCTATAGTTTTTTGGGTTTAACGGTAGGTGTAATAGTTCAGGATCTTTCGGATGAAGAAAGGCAGGCTGCCTATGCTGCTGATGTCACTTATGGAACAAATAATGAATTTGGGTTTGATTATCTGAGAGATAACATGAAATTCCGTTTGGATGACATGTGCCAGAGGGAATTCCATTTTGCTATTGTTGACGAGGTGGATTCTATTCTTATTGATGAAGCTAGGACGCCCTTGATAATTTCTGGTCCAGCAGAAGATAGCTCGGATATGTATCGTGATATAAATGGTATAATTCCAGAACTTGTGGACATTGACTTTGACAAAGATGAGAAGCAAAGAACTGTAATGTTGACAGAAATTGGAACAGAAAAAGTTGAAAAACTCCTAATAGATCGCGGTGTTGTCGCGGATGGAGCGATGTACGATATTCAGAATATTTCTGCGGTTCACCATGTTAATCAGGCTTTGAGGGCCCATAAACTTTTCACGAGGGATGTTGATTACATCGTTCGTAACGATATGGTCGTCATTATTGATGAATTCACCGGGCGAGCGATGGAGGGTAGACGCTTTTCAGAGGGATTGCATCAAGCGCTTGAAGCGCGAGAAGAAGTTACAATTCAAAATGAAAACCAGACCTTGGCCTCGATTACATTTCAGAACTATTTTCGATTGTTTCCAAAATTAGCTGGTATGACTGGTACCGCCATGACTGAGGCGTCTGAATTTGCGGAGATTTATTCTCTCGATGTGGTGGAGATGCCTACTAACACATCTATAACCAGAGTAGATGAGGATGACGAAATATATAGAACTGAGAGCGAAAAATGGTCAGCGATTATTGATTTAATTATAGATTGCCAGGTGCGTGGGCAACCAGCGCTTGTAGGGACTGTTTCAATCGAAAAATCAGAGTTACTCTCTGAATTATTGAAAAAGAAAAAGATAAACCATCAAGTGTTAAACGCTCGCTTTCATGAACAGGAGGCGCAGATCATCTCTCAGGCAGGGGTTCCGGGTACCGTAACTATAGCAACAAATATGGCAGGGCGAGGAACCGACATTCAACTGGGTGGGCATGTGGAGATGCGGATAGCCGGAGAAATTAAAGGTGTTGATAAACCAAAAGAAAAGAAAATACGTGCTGATGTTGAGGAAAAAAAGAATGATGTGATAGCCGCAAACGGTCTTTACGTGATAGGTACTGAGAGGCATGAAAGTCGTCGAATTGATAATCAGTTACGCGGTAGATCAGGTCGTCAAGGGGACCCTGGAACTTCAAAATTCTTTTTATCGCTCGACGACGATCTAATGCGGATCTTTGGGTCTGAGCGCATGGATGGAATGCTCAAGAAGCTTGGACTAGAGGAAGGCGAAGCTATCGTTCATCCTTGGATTAATAAGGCATTAGAAAAAGCGCAGCAAAAAGTAGAGGCTCGAAACTTCGAAATACGTAAACAGCTTCTCAAATACGATGACGTTATGAATGACCAACGCAAGGTAATATATGAGCAAAGGCGAGATATTATGCGAGCAAACGAGGTCAATGACACTGTACACGATATGCGTCATGAATTTATAGAGCAATTAATTAGCAAAACTATTCCTGCGGGTTCTTATCTGGAACAGTGGGACATAGATACTCTGAAAACTGAAAGTGAGAATATATTGTCACTGGATGTTCCAATATCCGAGTGGGTTAAAGAAGAAGGAATTGCAGATCAGGAAATTTTAGATCGACTGATAGATTTTTCGAACAGAAAGATGGCAGAAAAATCCGCTAACTATGGCATTGAGCTGTTTCGTATGGCAGAAAAAAGTATTCTGCTTCAAATATTGGACCAGCAATGGAAAGAGCATTTACTTTCTCTTGATCATCTTAGGCAGGGTATAAACCTAAGGGCCTATGCTCAAAGGGACCCGTTGAACGAATATAAGAGGGAAGCTTTTAATTTATTTGATGCAATGCTTATCAATGTTCGGCAAGCAGTTA
>Ga0209425_10005885_pt1 | contig 11900 bp, 7 predicted proteins | sample COG_05_FD_184749 | JGI IMG/M metagenome (GOLD analysis project Ga0209425, IMG submission 184749) | Pelagic Microbial community sample from North Sea - COGITO 998_met_05 (SPAdes) (version 2) | ecosystem: Environmental > Aquatic > Marine > Neritic zone/Coastal water | place: Helgoland, sampling... | reverse complement strand
CCCAATTTGGTCCATCCCCGGGCGACTCGGGTCCCCCGCCGGGTGGAAGCACCTCAACCCAGTACGGAGACTGCGAGTGCTACTGCGATGGAATTAAGCTCGGGAAATTACACGTCGAGGATCCCCAAGGCGGCGTTGGTGTCACGGAGAGCTTCTGCGATAATAACGGGCCACCTCAGTGCCCGAACGAGGGTTTCACGTGCGCCAACCCCAACACGGTGAATTGGGCGTACAACTCCACGTACACGGGGGCCCAATTTGGTCCATCCCCGGGCGACTCGGGTCCCCCGCCGGGTGGAAGCACCTCAACCCAGTACGGAGACTGCGAGTGCTACTGCGATGGAAGTTTACAAGGAATATTACCCTTCGATGATGGTGTCCCGGAGGGCTTCTGCCATAATGGGCCTGGGGGGGGGGCGGAACAGTGCCCGGATATGGGTGGTTTCACGTGCGCCAACCCCTTCACGGTGAATTGGGTGTACAACTCCGCATACACGGGGGCCCAATTTGGTGGTCCATCCCCGGGCGACTCGGGTCCCCCGCCGGGTGGAAGCACCTCCGACGAGTACGGAGACTGCGAGTGTCTGTGCGGCAACGGCAACTCTTTCAATCCTCCAGTCTTCCCGAACCAAGCAGGCCCTGACCCCGGAAGTGTCACTGAAAGTGAGTGCACGAGTCAGGGTACAGTAATGTGCAAAGAAATGTGGACCATGATGGTTGAAAACTACCCCAACGTGCCCCCTTGCTCCAGTGGAACCGTAGACGAGGTGTACACGGCTTGGATTGAGGACACCAGTCCGTGAGACCCGACTCACACGGGTACTGGTAGATAGTCTGCGTGTAATTCAATTATTTCATCCGTCGCGTGTCTTTCGCCGCCCCGCTTGGGTACCGCAGCCCACTGCCCGGCAGATCTGATTATCTCATTCACACTGACGAGACGCTACTAGCTAGCTAGTCTATGACCCGAGTCCAACCTTCACGAGCACGTCGTTCACACGCTTCAGCAGCACCATGTCCTCCTTGGGCAACTCGGCGCCCGGAGCGTCTAATCCCAACCCGTCGGAACCGGGCTGGTCGATGAACGCGAACGCTCGTCTAAGCTCCGTGGGTCCAGCCGCGATCGGCGCGTCGTAGTGCGCCGGAATGATCCGGACGAATCCCGTCTCTTCATCTCCCCAGTCGCGACACAACACGTCGATGAAATCGCGTGTGAACCCGCGCCCCTTTGAAAAAACCAGCGTCCGAAGGATGGGCGACGGAATCGTGCGTTCCCTGATGGCCTCGAAGGACTTCTCGTAACCCGGTTCCCATTTGAGCTTCCCTTTGAACTCTCCGTCCGCCACCTGGCTCTGCCGCGAGGGCCCGAGGAAAGAAACAACCAGGCTCGCCTTCGCCCATCCAATCTTGAGATTCTCATCCGTCGACGCCGCGGGCGCATCCGCCGGATCATCCGGCGCGAGGTTCAGTAGTCTGTCCCGCGAGATGACCTCCGGTGGAACGGTCGGGATGGACAGAACGAGATCCGTGACGAGCAACGACCGTGACTCGCGGTGGAAGAAGCACGTCTCGATGTACGGATTCGCACCCGCGGTGTCAACGCGTAGTACCCGGTAGTCCAACTCATCAAGCCACGGCGGCGTGCGCTCGGAGTCGTCTGGAAGGCCTCGACGGTCCACGGTGAGCGTCCCTGTCTTATCGATGCCCAGCCACTCCAAGGGCAAGTCGACGGGGACGCTCCAGATGCCCTCGGTCACCCAGACCTTCGCTCGCGGGTACCGTCGCGCCAGAGCTGGAAGCCACACTTTGTGCTCCAGCGCATAAGTCGGGAGCACGACGTGTTCCACCGCGCCGAGCTCGTCGAGCAGCTCGAAGAACTCCCTCGTCGGCGCCTGCGGTGAGAAGACGACCAAACCGCCGGTGCTCTTGAGTTTCACCACCGTCGTCCGGATGTTCATGGCGAGCACGTCCAGCGCCTGCTCCTGCTCGAGGGACCAGATGGAATCTGGCACGAGCTCCTTTCGCACCGTCACTCGCTCGCCCCACCCGAAATACGGCTCCCACGGCTCCACGAGGCTCTGAAAGAATCTCCGCCGCGGATCGAGATCCGTCGGTAGGAGCCTGACCGCGGCGTTCGCGGGTGAGGCCCCTAGGAAGCACGCGCCCAAGCCCATGAGAGCGCCCCTGCGGCCGGCGGATGTTGACGACGACGCCCGTGGAGTCGCATCGTCGGATCCCGGCACCGCAGCCGCAGCCGTGAGAAACCGGGCGGGTCGTCTCGCCCTGCACCCCGCGGGAACGATCGCGACGCGTGCATGCGCGAACGTCGACATTGTTTCGCGTGCGGATGCGGTCTGCGTGCCGCGAAGAGAGGGAGGTGCGACGAGAGCGCACATCAAATACGAAGTGCTATCCGATATGATATCGCGCGACGATTCTGCAATTTCTGATGACTGGTTCCCAGTACGGACGAAATTTGTGGCTATCGTCGCGGGACCGCCGAAAGCTCATACTCTCATCACGACCGGTGTCACGGAACGCAGACGACGAAGCGGCATGTCGGTGTTGACGCCCGGCTCGTCGAGCACAGTGTCCGCGTGGTCATCGCGATGTGTGCACGGCTCGACGCGCGCTCTACGCCGCGCGCGCGTTCAATCGCGCGGGGGTTGCCCGGTTCCGTCATCGCTAGTCACTCCTCGCGCGTATTCGTCCGATGACGAAGGCGTCGAGTACCACGACTACTGGAAGGCGGACAAGGAGCATCGCAGCTCGTGGACGACCAAGGAGTCCACGCAGGCGGCGAAAGGTGTGGACTACCTGGTGGAGCTGGGCAGGCAGAGCGAGAACATGAACACGTCGGTCGGAGCCAGGTACGGGGTCGTCGACGACGTGTTCGCCGGAAAGAACAATTCGAAGTTTAACCTCGGCGCGGACTCGGACATCGCGAGCGGTAAGCTGCGATTCACCATGGAGCGGTCGTTCAACAACCTGGTGGGTGATTTCCACGTGCCCAAGCAGTTCGTGGACAGGGTCGCCCTGCACATCGCCAAGAACCTGCTCATGGACCCGACCAACCCGGGGGTCGGGGAGAACGCGCTCGGCAACACGAGGGTGCCTGTCCTGCTCGGCATCTGGGGCTCGAAGGGGTGCGGCAAGACGTTCAACCTCGAGCTCGCGTGCAGGTTGCTCGGCGTACATCCGGTGGTGATGTCCGCGGGCGAACTCGAGGACGAATGGGCGGGCGAGCCCGGGCGGTTGATCCGACGCAGGTACAGGCACGCCGCCGAGATCATGAAGACTCGCGGCAAGGCAACCTGCCTCATCATAAACGACATCGACGCGGGCGTGGGATGGTTCAAACAGACGCAGTCGACGGTGAACACGCAGATGGTGATGGGGACTCTCATGAACATATGCGATCACCCGAACTCCGTGTCCAACGAGGAGGATGACGAGATCCACGCGTACAGGGAGGACGAATACATCCGCCGGGTGCCCATCATCTTAACCGGAAACGATCTCTCCACGCTTTACGCGCCGCTTCTCCGTGACGGGCGCATGGACAAATTCTATTGGACGCCGACCAGAGACGACATATGCGATATGGTGCACGCGATGTACAGGGACGACGACGTATCCCGAGCCACCGTGGAGCGGCTGGTGGAAACTTTCCCCGACCAACCGCTGGATTTTTTCGGCGCCATTCGCAGTCGGCTGTACGACGACGTCATCTCACGTTGGGCGGATACCTTCCGAGGTGAACCTGACCCGGTTACCGGCCAACGACTCGTGAGTAAGGCGATGGGCGAGAGTCTGATGAATAAGCGCACTCACGAGCGACCGGACGACGAGGAGGATCCGGGGAAGTTGCTGAACTGGCGCCCGGATTTTGTTCACCACGGCGCTGGCGGCGTGGACATGTCCGAGGCTGTGCTGTTCGAGCACGCGAAAGACCTGGCCAGAGAACAAGAGCTAGTGAACGAAAAACGACTCAGCGATGAGTACATGCGGTACCAGAAGACGTGGGAAGAACTCGTGGAGAGCGGCGAGGTGAAGGAGGCACAGGGGCCGAGTATCGAGGAGAAAATTGCCAAGATGGTAGACGAAGACGATTCCATCAGGGAGGCGCAGGCTCGCGCGGTCGAGGCGGCGCGCGAGGCACTGAGGCGGTCCGAAGAAGTAGCGGCGGAGGAACGGCGGCGTAACCCGCCCCCACCCGAGCCTGAGCCCGAGCCTGAGCCGGAGCCGGAGCCACAATACCCGAGATGGTGGCAGGTGGTGACTGTCAAGGATGCGTTTACCATGTTTAAGGAGGAGGGCGTCAAGGTCGTGGACGTGCGGGGTGCTCGTGACCATGACAAGGAGGCCGTGATGGGATCCGTGAACGTGCCCGCCGTGAACGTCGTTGGCAGACCGCTGCATTGGGAGAAGGAGACGAGGGGCGACTTCGAATCGGAATTTTCGCAAATGTTCCCAGATCCGGCGACGGCTCGGGTGCTCATCCTCGGAGCGGCTGACGCAGAGAACGAACCCGACGGCGCGTGCGTCGTGCTGGACCGTCTAAGGGCAGCGGGTTTTGAGTACGTGGCCGCTGTGGAGGTTGCGGGCGGATACGACAACTGGGTCAAACAGTACACGCCCGCGGGGAAGAAGCGCACGGGCAACGCCAAGTACACCAACGTGGTCGGCGCTCCGGGAACAATCTGTGCGTTCTCGGAGATCATCACGCAGGAGGACGGCGTTTTTGACGACCCAACCCTGATGCGCAAGACCAGAGTGTACGATTGAGAAGCAGTGGACGAATGAGGAGCGGATGCCGACATTTTTACTGATGTATTACGAAGAAGGTACAAGACTAATTCATAATGTACAAAATGCGCCTCTGCCGATGATGATAGGTGGCAGTGCCCTCGGCTTCGTCCCACCCCGGCGACCACGGCCGCCGTAAAATCCTCCGGGACTGCGTCTACGACGGAAATCACCGGGCGTCATCGGACGATCGTCCTCACTGCCCTGTGCTGGTGGAGGCGGCGAGTCATCGGACTTCGTTTCCGCCGCCCCGTCGGATGCGCCCTCTCCGGTTCGTCGCCTCGCGGCGGCTCCCGCCGGTTGGCGCCTCCATCGCCGATTTTGCGAAGGCGTACTCGCCGGTGCATCCGTCGATCCTTTATCCGACTCGTCTTTCTTCCGGTCGCCATCTGCAGATGCGAAGTTCTCGCCTCCTCTGCCCCGGGGTGGCCTCTTTTTGAACCCTCCTCCGTTCCTGAACGCTTGCCTGCCGCGTCCGCCTCTCCCCGGCCCACCACCCGCACCGGGCCCGGACTTCGACGTCGGCGACTCTCCACCGACGCTCCACATGGACAAAACCGTCGATGCATCGCCGTCGTACCTGCGTATGTCGGTCATCCCCGGCCCGAGTTTCCGGCATCCCGGGGGCGTCACCAGCGAGACCCATCCCGGCAGATCCTCCTCTGGCGTGAGCGCGCTCCTGTCCAGGTCGGGCGGGTCGCTGTAAGAGGAGTGCCAGATGAGCACTGGCTGGTCGCCGAGCGTTCGCAGTGTTTCCTCATCTTCGCTGAGGATATTGTCAACGGAGACGCGCGCGACCGCGCCCTCGAGGTCGTTGAGCGGAGGAGGAGGTCGATCCTGAGCGTGCTGCGGCGCCTTCGAGAGGTGCTCGAGGTGTCGACGATTCAGCCGACGGAGAGCCTCTCGCGCAACGTCGCCGCCCGCGCGAGCCGCGGATCGAATCGCTTCGTCACCGCCCGCAAACTTACGCGCAAGTAAGCGCTCAGCCTCGGAGGACGCATCTTTTTTGCCGCGTCCCCCACCTCCCCGCGCGCCGCGGGCCCCGCGACCCCTCTTGGTCGGGACCATCGCGCCGCCGACGATTCCGTTTCCCTTGGCGCTCGCCGTGCCCATCGATCCTCCCCCTCCGTTTCCAGACTCCTGCTGAATGACGCGCTCCAGAGGACCCGCCGCGATGCGATGCTTGATACATGTCACGCAGTAGTCGTCCTTGAAAAGGTGATGCACTGGGGAACCCTGGTCTTGGAGTGGCCGCACGCCCTTCGCCAGCATGGCGCGACCGCCCCTCGGGATCACCGCGAGGGAATACGCGAGAGGGGTGATGGGATACCTGTTGAGGTACGCAACACCAGCGCGTTCGCGATCCCTCAACGGGTCCAGGGTGGGATCGTAAGTTAAGGGTAGCGTGAGGAAGTCGGCGATGTCCACCGCGGGCGGGGGTACCTTGCTGCGCGAGGCACCGCCTGACCCGGATCCGCCCGATCCCTGCGAAGCCGCCGCGTTGGCAGCCGCAGCAGCGGCAGCCGCCGCCGCCACATCCGTCGTGTTTCTCGATTTATTCGCCTTGAAAGCGGTCGTCCCTGCTGTGAAAGAGTTCGCGTCTAGCGCCTTCTTGTCGATTGCCGCCGCGATGCCTTGGTTGTGCTCTCTGGGAGAATACTGGAAATGGTAACCGTAGTCGAGGCACGCGCCGGTGTAGTACATCTCCAGCACCCAGCCAACACCGTGGATATACTCGTACGCACGTCTAGCGCTCCGAAGTGGATCGAGCTTAGCGCGAACTACCCCGGCGACCCCGGGGATGAGAGAAAACGAGGGCGCCTTCTGAACAACTTCTTTGTCGTCGATGAGTGCAACGATGAGCTCATCGCCCGGGGCGTCCTCGTCATCCTCAAGGTCGATCGTCTGATTAAGTGTCGCCGCAGCTGCAGCCGCCGCGTTGATCGCTCTTTGCACGTCCGCGCGGGGCCTCAGACCATCGCTCACTTGCAACTCTACGTATTCGGGGTCCGCGAGCACCCTGGCGAAGTCCCGCAGCATCCCCCAGTTTACCGGCGGGGGCAGGCGGAACGCGAGCTTGCCCTCCTCGTACACCCGGCTCTCACCAAAGCCGCCGCGACGCATCTTACCGGGCCTGCGATCACCCGGGAACAAAGGCGCGTCCAACAGGGGATCCGGCGCCGGGAACAGCGGGGAATCGCGGTACCGTCCCCAAGCGACTTTCGAAGACGGCGACGGCACGTTCGATCCGCCTTCGCCGTCGACTTTACCAGACCTCTCGCCGCTGCGCAGCTGCACGTACGCCCTCCACGAGTATTTGACCCCAAACCTGCTACCCGGGAGGTAATCGTTACCCATCATCACAGCGAGCGCCACGAAGTCCCTCCTCGCGCCGTCCAGCGCCACGCCCGGCGGCAGCTGGCTCGCGAGCGCCGTGTTGAACGATCGCACCGAAAACACGAGCTTTGACGAAAGCACAAACGTATCCGCGGGCGCCGCGGTCATCGCCAACAGCAGCGCGTCGCTATCCTCTGAGACGATTAAATGCGAGTGACCCTCGAACTTGGGGTTCTCCACTCTCGCCTTCATGCTCCGAAGGATCTTGACTTCACCCTCCCCGGGCACCCTCGTGCCGGATATCTCAAAGAGCAAACCCCTCGGAAGTGTGTTGCGGCTCAGAAGCCTGGTCGCCGAGTAGTACTCGAGCGCGCGGTCAATCTTAAGCGACAGTGTGGAACCTGGAGTCAGACCAATCTTGAGCAATCGCGCGGGATCCTCCGACAGCGGCACTTTCTCCCCGCTGCTCAGCCGAATGCGGCGGCGACGCTGCGTGATGGTCTTCGCGATTGGCGCCGGGCCGTCGAGCGCGAGCGTTACAGTGTACTGCGGCTTGGTGCGACGCATGTTGAGATCTAGGAGCGCGAAGAGTTTCATGAAGAAAGCCTTCTCAGTCTTGGTGTGGTGCGCGGCGACGTGTAACACGTTGTTGACGTCTATGTAGACGTGGTCGTACGACCCGGGGACTCCGCCTGGCGCGTCCGCCTGCCCTTTGCCCTCATCGCGACCGTCTCGTCCTTTATCCGCACGCCTCGGAAGTGGCTTGAACGCGCTCGTGAATGAGTCTGCGTACGCGTCCTGCATCCACTTGCCGAAGCCCGAGCCCACGCCGTTGGCCACGACGCTCGACCGCGCGGACGATGGCGAAGAAGACCTCAGGACGCCCGTCGTCCCCGAGGGCGAGCATGCGCCGTGGCGGAGATGCGCTCGCGGGGCCCAGCCGGGCACCACGTTCGAAGACGACGCGCGGGACCAGTTCTCACGCGACATCGTGCCTCCCACCCCAACCTGGACTACCCTCACGCGCGCTGCGATACTCAGCCCGAGTCCTCCCAGCAGCAGTCACGAGAGATTGCTCGCCTCTCGGGGACAGCCGCCCGGGTTGTATCACGAACGAGCGCCCGCCTCGTGAATGCGCACGCCCCCAGGCGCGCGTCTGACTTCCCTCACGCGCGAACCCTCCAGGCGTCTCACGCCAGCTAGGGTATGGCGCGCTTGGGCGAATGGAGCGGCTCGGGGGTTCCGCCCCGACTTTGAAAACCCAAGTGCCCACGGAAGCGGATCGATCGCGGCGCTGATCGATCGCTGACGTCGAGAACAACCTCGTCAGCACTCGGCTCGAAAATCACACACTCCGGACAACACGAGAGAGGTACTGCCGCGACCCGACTACACGATGGCGCGGATATCCTCATCCTTCATTTTCCTCGTGATCCTGGCGCTCGCCCTTTGCCATGGCGCAAGCGCCGCGCGCCTGTTGCCCCGCTCGGGCAGGTACATAGCGAGGCTTGCCTCCCCAAAGCACGAAGGGACGCACGAAGGGACAGCGGAGGCCAGATCGCACAAGCACTGCCGCGCCGAGAAGGCGACGTTCCTCGCCGGCGAGCGCGTCACCTCCCCTCGTCCGCACGAGCAGCTGGACGTGCGCAACGACCTCCCGACGCACGTGTTCTGGGGCGACGTGGACGGCGTCAACTACCTCACCGAGACTCGCAACCAGCACATTCCTCAGTACTGCGGCAGCTGTTGGGCAATGGGTACCACCGCGTCCCTGTCAGATCGCATCAAAATCGCGCGCAAAGCCACGTTCCCGGAGACGATCCTCGCTCCACAGGTGCTCATCAATTGCCGAGCCGGAGGCAGCTGCGAGGGAGGTAACCCGGCTCAGGTTTACGAATACATCTCGACGCACGGTATCCCCGACGAGACGTGCCAGGCGTACGAGGCGCGAGACGGCAAGTGCAAGCCCTTCGGCGTCTGCGAGGACTGCGCCCCTGGCCAACCCCCCGAGCCGTTCCTTCCGGGGACGTGTAAACCTGTCAAGAGGTACAAGCGGTGGACGGTATCCGAGTACGGTCACGTGCACGGCGGCTTGGACGTCGACGCGGTGGGCTGGCCGGTGTCCAACGCGGACAAGATGAAGGCGGAGATATCGACGCGCGGTCCAATCGCGTGCGGCATTCACGTCACGGACAAGTTCTACAACGACTACAAGGGTGGGATATACGCCGAGTCCCACTTGCTGAACATCATGAACCACGAGCTCGCGGTGGTCGGGTACGGCGTGGACGAAGCCAGCGGTGAGGAGTACTGGATCGGTAGGAACTCCTGGGGCACGTACTGGGGAGAATCCGGCTTCTTCCGCATCAAGATGCATCACCAAAACCTCGGCATCGAGAATGACTGCACTTTTGGCGTTCCCGTCGCCGAACCCGAGGAGCGCGAACCCGAGGAGCTCATAACCCTCGGAGGCCACGACGTGACGCCAACAACCGACCGAAAGCCCCGGCTGTTCTCCACGGACCCATCAGTCGGGAAAGGAACTTATCACGATTACGAGCGCCCGTGCCGAAAAACGTCTCCCTCCAAAGATACGCGCGAACTAGTGCTCACCGCCCGTCCTCACGAGACCCCGGGGTATGACAAGTCCAAGGTACCCGGCAGCTGGGACATTCGCGACGTCGACGGCGTCAACCTGGCCACGATTAACCGGAATCAGCACATTCCACAATACTGCGGCTCGTGCTGGGCACACGGTACCACGTCGTCCATGTCAGATCGCATCAACCTGATGCGTGGTGGGAAATTCCCTGAGATTGACCTCGCGCCGCAGGTTCTCTTGGACTGCGTTAGCGGCGGCGGAACTGACGGGTGCAACGGCGGAGATCCAACCAGCGCCCACGAGTGGATCGCGGCGAACGGCGTCACTGAGGAGACGTGCCAGAATTACCAGGCGCAAAAGAATGAATGCGACGACCTTCACTTTTGCCAGGATTGCGACCCGGTGAAAGGATGTTTCGCCAGGATACCCCCGGCTAATCGCGTGTACGGTATTCAGGAGTACGGCCAGGTCACCGGCGAGGAAGCGATGATGGCTGAAATCGCGGCGCGAGGTCCAATCGCGTGTGGGTTGTGCGTCACCGAGGAGTTCGAGGCGTACAAAGGAGGCGTATTCACCGACACCACGGGATGCAAGGACCAAGATCACGAGATATCAATCGCCGGCTACGGCGAGGACGAGGACGGCAACAAGTTCTGGATCGGTCGAAACAGCTGGGGAACGTTCTGGGGTGAGGATGGGTGGTTCCGCCTGCAGCGCGGCGTGGACGCCCTTGGCATCGAGGACGCGTGCGATTGGGCGGTACCGGTTATGCCGGAGGAGCCTCAGGGTCTATTCGCGCTGTTGTGATTGACTGAAATGAAATTTTTTCCGCGCTACTACGTCGTGTCATAGGGTCTCAGATCACTCGCACCATTGCCGAGCAACCCGTCGCCTCTCCTTCTGCGCGCGCGGCGCCTAAAACTCTGTAACCTATTCGCGTTGGTGGCGAGTCGATGCGAGCGAGTCGTCGTTCTCAGAGTGAACGCCGAACCGCGTTCGTGATCTTCCCCTCGCGAAAGTGACGCATTCATCACGTCGCCAAAAGTCGAAGAAGACGCGCCCGCGCCCGAGAGCGCGCGCGTGGTCCCCGCCTCGACGAGCCACCCTGCCGCCATGGCTGACTCGCTTAAGAGCCGTGCACCTTGATCACGTCCCTCTTCGCGATCTTCTCGTCGATGAGGAACTGCGCGACCACCTTACGCTGGTCGCCCTGGAGCTGGATCACCTGGCCAAGGTCGGGATCATCAACGATCGTGCCGTTGCAGTTGAACTTCTTCTTGCACTCCTTGAGGATCACCTTCTTGTTGATCTTGGGGTTGATTCCCTGCGAGGTGACGAAAACGATGGAGAGGACGTGAGAAGGCTGGCTCGATCACGAGGATCTGCTGTTTTGAGTCGATTAGGGGTGGTGCCTTCAGGGGGGGGGGCGCACCTGGATCGTCGTCAAGGACTTGCGACCGTTGCGCTGCTGGGAGCGAATGTGGATGTAGTTCGACTGAACAGAGTCCGCAGTGTTGCTCTCCTTTGCAGGCTTATCGTCGTCCTGAAAGGAAAAGTTTGGGCCTGCGGAAGGCGGGGGGGGACGCGCGGGGAGCAGAGTCAGCATCGAGGGAATAAAAAGATCGGCGCTTCGCGGTAATCCCGGTCGCCGCCGCCGTCGCCGTGACGCGACCAAACCCGCACGAACGCAACGAGGCTAAACGATCGTCCGCATGTTCTATATTCGGTCGACGGGTTCTCTCGCGCCAACCCGGCTCGGCAGCCGCCCGGGACGCGACGTCCCTCTCGGAAGGCACCGATCGGAAAAAGCGCGTTTTGCCGGCCGTTCGCTTGTCGCCCGGAGACGGTCGACTCGGGGGGGATCGGGCACGCACCCAGGCTGTCGAGGGCGTCGGTCATAAGAAGCTTAGATTTCCTTGTGTTAAGGAAGTGGACGTGCGCTGAAGATGCTCGAACTAGCCGAGCGCGTGCCGTCTACTGGTGCCCGAGGGAGGTTTACTCCGCCATTTATTCCTCCCAGACCAGTGAGAGCTGACTGACTGCTGAGACGGTGCGGGCAATCTGATCGCGCGTTTCGTTCCGAGCGCTACGTATCCGCTCGCCCGGCGCGATCGACTCCCATTACACCATACACAATGTCGAAGGTGGCGAG
>Ga0209425_10005884_pt1 | contig 11901 bp, 16 predicted proteins | sample COG_05_FD_184749 | JGI IMG/M metagenome (GOLD analysis project Ga0209425, IMG submission 184749) | Pelagic Microbial community sample from North Sea - COGITO 998_met_05 (SPAdes) (version 2) | ecosystem: Environmental > Aquatic > Marine > Neritic zone/Coastal water | place: Helgoland, sampling... | reverse complement strand
ATTCTATTTTCCATTTGTGTCATCTTTGCACCTGCAGCAATTGGAAGAGCGTATGCAGAACCATTACTCCAAGGAGCATACCAAGTTCTACCCATTCCTTCTCCAACCGATCTAGGTTTAAATATATGTGATGCTCCACCAGCAGCCACTATTACTGCTTTTGCTCTAAATACATGAAAATCTCCTGTTCTCATATTAAAGCCAACAGCTCCACCAATTCTATTATCTTGAGCCTCATCCATTAATAAATGAGTAATCATTATTCTATTATAAATTTTATCAGCTGATTTTTTAGCAGCTTCAGCAACGATAGGTTTGTAGCTTTCTCCATGAATCATGATCTGCCATTTACCTTCTCTTAAGTATCTACCTGTTTTTTCATTTTTCATCATAGGTAGTCCCCATTCATCAAACATGTGAACAGTTGAGTCTACATGACGAGCCATGTCATAACCTAAATCTTCTCTCACCATGCCCATTAAGTCATTTCTTGCATATCGAACATGATCTTCCGGTTGGTTTTCTCCCCATTGCATTCCCATGTAGCAGTTGATTGCATAAAGACCTTGAGCAACTGCTCCACTTCTATCAATGTTTGCTTTCTCGACACAAATGATCTTCATGTCTCTACCCCAATGTCTAGCTTCAAATGTAGCGCCAGTACCAGCCATACCACCACCAACAACTAAAATATCGCAATCCTCGTAATGTGTTTTGTGGTTAGCCATTAGTAATAAACTCCTTTTTTAAAGGATTCTTTTGGCACTACTGGTAATTCTTCCCCAGTATTAAGACCGTGTGGTTCATTATATAATCTTTGTGAATTAATCTCACCTTGATTTGGCTTTTCTCCTTCAGCAAGCTTTGGAATAAATTTTCCCCATGGTTTTGTAGTGATAGGGGAAACAAAATTTTTTTCAGTTCCATTTCTAAATTTAATTTTCCATGAAATCGTTCCTTTTTCTTCTTCTCTTCTAACTCTCACACTATGACCCATTGGAGCAAAATCTGCATAACCTCTGACATCAATAGCATGATTAGGACAAGCTTTAACACATGAATAACATTCCCAACAAAAGTTTGGCTCAATGTTTACTGCACGTCTTATGTTTTCATCTATGTGCATAATATCTGATGGGCAAATATCTACGCAATGACCACAGCCATCACATCTTGTCATGTATACAAATGTTGACATATTATTCTCTCTCCTTTTTAAAATTAATCATATTAATAATGTTTTGGTTGCTCTCTTTTAATTCCTAAACCAAATTGTTCAGGGGCATCTGCTGGTGGAGGTAGATTATCTCTTGATCCGTCAGCTTCAGCTAAATTTTTTTGAATTGCAGCACCTGGTTTATAGAACATGTGTGCAAATTTACTCCAATAAACTCCTCCAAATAAAATTAAATTTGAAGCTATAAATAAAACTAAAAATAAATAACTCAATCCTACTGATCCAAACGATTGTGTAAATGACCAAGCTAAACCAAATGTTGAGCAAGCTAATAAAGCTAAAACAAATAGATCGGCTTTAATAATTCTGTACCATGGATGTGCTTCAGCAGAGACATCTACTCTTAAGAATAACCAAAACCAAAAACCACCTAGACAAGTCATTATAGCGCCTAGGTGCCATAGAAACGACCAAGTGCTACTATCTCCAGAAGTACTAGAGGTGTAACAAAACACAAGAACAGCAGATGAAATCCAAAATATAATTGTTCCATACATTCCCAAAACATGAGCAACTCTTCTTTTTCCTGCACCTAGTTCAGAAGTTGTTGCTATATCGTGAACAACTGTTTTTGCAATTACCGCAATTCTCTCACCAGATCCTAATTCTTTAGTAGCTGAGAGTTTTGCTTTTTTGGCGTTATTAAAAAAATATTGAACATTTTTTTTATGAATAATATCAACTACAGTACCAATGATAACAAGAGCCACCATAGCCACTATGAATAATTGCATTGCTATTGGATTAAAAATTTCTGTTAAATTTATAAAAGGGTTATTTAAAAATATATTCATATAATTTTAGTTAGAATCTTGGTTAATTCTGAAATTATTTAGTATAATTAACTTTTCTTATCAACCATTTTAAATTGGTCAAAATGTCAAAGCAATCTTTAAGACTTCCGTTTATAGTGTTGTTTTAAAGGAATTACTGATCTAACTCCTCCTTGAGGGTTATCCACATCCCCTTGTCTTCGAGGAATAACGTGTATATGGCAATGCATAATCGATTGACCCGCCGTTTTACCAGCATTAGTTCCAATATTAAAACCTAAGACAGACTTATCTTTTTTTACAATTTCATTTTTAATTTTTTTTATTAAATCATTGCAAGATAAAATCTCTTCATCTGTTAAATCAAAATAATCTTGTACATGACGTTTAGGGATTATTAAACAATGGAGATAGCTTACTGGATAACTGTCAAAACTAGCATACGCTTCATTATTTTCTAAAGCTAAACCGCTTTCTTTTATATTACAAAACAAACAAGGATTATTTGGATCTCTCATTATTTATAAATTGGGTTGCTTTGAGCAGCTTGATAAAAATATTTTTTTAAAATTTTGTAAGATTTTAAACTTTTTCTTTTCCATTTAAATTTGTTAACTGTTTTAACTGAAGTCACACCTTTACCTGAACCAATTAAAATAATTTCATCAAAATTATTTAAGTCTTTTATAAAAATATCTTTTTTAATTATATTTTTTATTTTTTTTTTAAAAAACTTAAGGGTAATTCCTTCGTAATAGTCTTTAATAGGTGAATAAAAAACACCATCTTTAATAAATAAAATATTTGAAGTTCCGGTTTCAAGAATTTTACCTTTATGACATAGGACAATATCAGATTTTTTACCATCAAGTTTTGCAAGATTTTTTAAAATAAATCTGTATTTTAAATTCTTATATTTAGGGTCAATTCTTTTAAAATTTATTAATTTTAAATCAAAATTTAATATTGTTTTAGGTCTGGGTCTTAAAGAAATTGATATTAACTTTTTATTTACAGCAACTCTTAAAAGATGATTATATTTTTTTTTAAAATTAATATTTTGTTTTAATAATTTGAGAATATTTTTTTTTAAATTGGGTTTATTTAATTTATATTGAGTTAGTGATTTCAATAAATTTTCTAGATGATTTTTAAAAAATAAAATTTTAGGTGGACTATTATAAATCCACATAGTTGTAAAAATACCTCTGTCTCCCCATAGATCATTAAAATCTACTTCTTTAAGATTTTTAAGCAGATAAGATTTTTTTGATAAGTAAGTTACCATTGATTGTTAAAAAAGATTCAGGGTGAAATTGAAAACCATAAATTTTATCTATATTATTTTCAACAGTCATTGCAACATTTGTTTCATTGCATCTCATGGTGATTTCAAAATTTTTTGCTTTAAAAGGTTCTTTTAATTTTAATGAATGGTATCTGCCAACCTTATAGATATTTCCTTTTTCAAATATAGATTTAGAGCTAATCACTGATATCTTGGATTGATAGCCATGGTAGATTTTATTTTGCTCAATTATTTCCCCTTTTTCACAAAATAAAATTTGCTGGAAACCCAAACAAATACCAATGATTTTTTTTTTACCTTTGAATTTTTTATAAACCCTGGATGTAATTGGGTAATTTTTAGGGTTACCTGGTCCAGGTGATAAAACTATTGTGTCGGCTTTTTTTAATGTCTGAAAATTTATATCTTTATAATCGTCACACTTTACCTCATCAAAATTAGAAAATTGATGAACAACATTGTAAGTGAAAGAGTCTTTATGATCGATAATATATATCATCTAAATAAATCAATTAATGCTTTTGCTTTAATGTAATTCTCATTAAATTCATGATTGGCATTACTATCAATCACAACACCTGAGGCTACAGCAATTTCAGAAATATTTTTATAATTTAAAAGAGATCGTATAATAATATTAAATCTCATATCACCATTAAATTTGATATATCCAAAACTTCCAGTGTAAATATTTCTATTTTCTTTTTCCTGATTATTTAAAAGTTTTAATGTGCTAATTTTTGGACATCCAATAACTGATCCTCCAGGCATCATAGATTTAATGATATCTAAATTTTTAATATTTTTTTTTAATTTGCCTCCAATTAGACTAACGTAATGATATAAATCTTTATATTCCTCAACCTCTTTTAATTTTAAAATTTTTACAGATCCTGGAATACATATTCTTGATAAATCACTACGTTCCATATCAACAATCATATTATGTTCTTTGCTTTCTTTAATGTTATTTTGGAAAAAGGCTAAGGCTTTTTTTTTAGTAAAATTTTTATTTTTTTTTAAAGTACCCGCTATTGGTTTTGTGGAAATAGTTAATCCTTTTTTGGTAATTAAATTCTCTGGGGAGCAACTAATTATTGAATAATCAACATCTTTAATCATAAATGCCTCTGGAGCTAAATTGCTCTGGGACAATCTACAAAAAAAATCTAAAGGATCTATCTTTGTTTTATTTTTATATTTAGTACATATTTTAATTTGATAAGTTTCACCAGCTTTAATCTTTTTTTTAAATTGATTAAAAATTTTAGTATATGAATTTTTATTAATATTTATTTTAAAATTATTATTTATTTTAATTTTTGTTAATAATTGAAAATTTAAATTATTAGATAAGGTAATTTTTTTTTCAGGCTTATAAAAAATTCCTTTTGGGAAGTTTACACTTCTTTGCTTTGGTAGTTTTATATCTATTAAATTATTTAATATTTCGTAACCAAAAAAACCTATAAATAAATCCGTTGAAGTATATTTTTTTTTCTTTTTAAATTTTTTATTTAAAAAATTATAAATATTTTTATTGTTTAAAATAATTTTTTTTGAAAAATCGGTATAAACGTCAAATCCTTTTTCTGATTTTTGGATTATATAGGGCTTATTTGAATAATGAATTGAGGATAATTGACTTAATGTTTTCAATTTATTCAGCTTTTAATCGCATCACAGCTTGTTCTTTAATAGGTAAATGTATTATTGCTGCAAAAACTGAGAGTGCAATAGCTAAATACCACGCATAGTCATAAGACCCATAAAGATCGTGAAAAAGACCTCCTAAATAAGCTCCAAAGAAAGATCCAATCTGATGACTTAGAAAAACAATTCCATATAACAACCCTAAATATTTTGTTCCAAATAAATGAGCTACAATTCCACTAGTTGCAGGTACTGTTGAAAGCCATAAAAATCCAAAACTTGCTCCAAAAATAAATGCATTAAGATTACTAGCAGGCAACATAATAAACAAAATTATAGAAATACCTCGCAGTGCATAAATTGCACTTAAGATAATTTTTTTACTTATTTTTGTTGAAAGATATCCACTTAACAGTGAACCAACTATATTAAATAAACCAATTAAAGATAAAATAGTTGCTGCAGTCCATTCTTCAAGCCCACGATCAATTACATATGTTGGTACATGAGTTCCAACTAATGTTATGTGAAACCCACAAACAAAAAAACCTAACACCAATAAAACATAACTCTTTGTTCCCAAAGCTTCTTTTAAAGCTTCAGATGTATTTTGTGTATTAGGCTGTTCAATACTTTGCTCTAAGGATGGGGTTCTTACAAAATAGGATATTCCAAATCCTATAACTAAAGCAAATATAAAAAATAATAAGGTATCATTCCAACCAAATTTAATTAAAGAATAAGAAGTAAATAGAGGTGATAAAAAATATCCAAAAGATCCAACAGCAGTTACAATACTCATTGCAATAGTTCGATTTGATAAAGGAAAATGTTTTCCAACTACCGCCATTGGTATGCTAATTGCAGTACCACCAAGACCAATACCAACTAATATACCAAGATCTAGTTGAAAAAAAATTCCTGTATTGGGTCCAGCGTATAGAAAATAAATACCCGCAATAAAAAAAATAAATGCTAATGAAATAGCTTTAGGTCCACCATATTTATCGGCGATTGCTCCAAAAATAGGACCTGTTAAACCCCACATTAACATTTGAATACCTATTGCCAATCCTGATTGAGTAAGTGAAATATTTAATTCTTCTTTAAAATCTAAAAAAAATAATCCAAATGTTTGTCTTACTCCTAATGAAATAAAAACAACACCGCAGGCAGCAATTAAAGTGATTAAAGCAGTATTATTTCTAAAAAATTTTTCTGTTGTCATTTAAGATGTTTAAGAGCTTGTTTTATATCTGCAATTAAATCATCAGGATCCTCAAGACCAATATGTAATCTTACAATATATTCATTATCTGCAAGTTTAAGATAGCTTCTTAAACCTTGTTCTCTGACATTTTGATGGAGAGCCAAACTTTCAAAACCACCCCAACTATATCCATGACCAAATAATTTAAGTGAATTTACAAATTTAACTACTGAACTTTTACTTTTTGACTTAATTCTTAGACCCATTAGTCCAGACGCTCCAGAATAATATTTTTTCCACATTCTAAAATTAAAAGAGTCTTTTTTATAAGGGTAAAGTAATTTGATATTTTTAAACTTAGATAAAAACTCTGACACCTTTTTTGCATTATCCCTGTGTTTATCAAGCCTCACATCAAGGGTACGCAAACCTCTAGTAATTAAATAAGCATCATCTGGACTTAATCTTAATCCTGTAACTCTTTGAGCGTTATAAACTTTATTAAAAACTTTTTTATTTACCGCTAAGGTGCCCCCCATAACATCTGAGTGTCCTGAATAATATTTTGTTGCAGAGACTATAGACATGTCAAAACCTAATTTAATAGGTTTAAGGAAATAAGGAGTGCCCCATGTATTATCAATTGCTGATAAAATTTTATATTTTTTAGCAATAGATATAATTTTACCTAAATCTTGAAATTCAAAAGTATTACTGCCTGGGTTTTCAACAAAGATAAGTTTTGTTTTTTTAGTAATATTATTTTCTATAGTTTTTAAGTCATGCGGATTATAAAATATTGCTTTGATATTAAAATCCTTTAAGAAATCTTGAGATAATGTTCGTGTTGGACTGTAAACTGGATCAGCAACTATTATTTCATCGCCAGGTCTTAAAATACTAAACATTGCTAAAAAAACTGCCCCAAACCCTGTGGGAGTTAGGAATACATGATAACTTTCTTCAAGTTTGGTTAAAATTTTTTCTAAAATATGAGTGGTTGATGTTCCTTGTCTTCCATAATCATAATGACCACCTGTAGGATTCTTTTTTGCTTTTAGTTGAGTTCTTCTAATATCTTGCATAGTTTTAAAGATAATCGTTGAAGCTCTAACAACCGGTGGATTAACTGACTGATTATGAAAATCTTTAGCTGTATGCTTTAAAAAAGTTTTAAAAGAATCTGACATAACAATTGATAAGTTTCAGGGACAATGCTATATCCCGTAAAAAACGTCAATAAATTAATATATAGGATTGAATGAGTTACCCAAAAAAACATAGAGGCCGAAGAAAAATGGGCTCTAAAAAAAGAAGAGCTAGAAAAAAGAATAAGAAAAAATAGAACTTAATCTATTCTTTTATCCACCCACCACCCAAAACTTTGTATCCTAAGGGATCTTGATTGTAAAAAACACAGGCTTGACCTGGGGAAATACCATCTTCAGAGTTCATCAAATTGACTTTTGCAGTATTATCATTATTAAGATCAATTTTAGCTTCTAACAAAGCACCTGTAGATCTAACTTTTACGAAAATATTTTGATCAAAATCTCTTTTATCTGATAATAAATTAATTTCTCTTAACAAAATATTTTTCTTTCCTAATTTTTCTTTAGGTCCAACTATTATTTCATTTTTCTCAGAATTAATCTTTAGCACATATAAAGGTTCTTTATCGGAAACTTTAATTCCCTTTCTTTGACCAATGGTAAAATTAATTATTCCATCATGTATGCCAATAACCTTGCCTTCTAAATTTTTAATATTTCCTTTTTGAAAAGAGTCTGGTCTAAATTTTTGAATAACAGAAGCATAATCTCCATTGGGTACAAAGCATATATCTTGACTATCAGGTTTGTCAGCAACGTTAAGTTCCAATTTCTTTGCGATTTCTCTGGTTTGATTTTTTAACATTCCACCTAATGGAAATCTTAAATAGTTTAATTGATCTCTAGTAGTATTAAATAAAAAATAACTTTGATCTCTATTTTCATCAATAGCTCTATACATATTAGTAGTTTCTTGATTGGTAATACTTTTTACATAATGACCAGTAATTAATGCATCAGCATTAAGATCTTTAGAAACTTCAAATAAATCCTTAAATTTTACTGTTTGATTACATTGAACGCATGGGATTGGAGTTTCTCCTTTTAAATAACTTTCTACAAAATTATCGATGACACCTTGTTTAAACTTATTTTGATAATATAAAATTTTATGTTCAATATCCAATTTATGAGCAACCCTTTTTGCATCCATAATATCTTGACCGGAACAACATTGTTTTGACGCTGCAACTTCTTTACCATCATCATAAAGTTTTAAAGTTATACCAATAACGTTGTACCCTTCTTTTTTCATCATACCCGCAACTGTTGAAGAGTCTACCCCACCAGACATAGCTACCACGACTTTAGTATCAGATGGTTTTTTATCTATTCCAATTGAATTTAATTCTTTATTCATCAGGTGGTATTTATACTAATTTCTAATATAAGTTAAATTAATGATTTTAGATTATGACCCTGGTGATAGAGTAATTAATCCCAAAAATAAAGAATGGGGTATTGGTCAAGTACAATCAATAATTAAAGATAAAGTAACAGTTAATTTTGAACATGTTGGAAAAAAAGTGATAAATATAAGAAATATAGAACTAGAAAAAGTAAAATAATGTCAAAATTAAATATTAAAGAAATAATAGAAAATTTAATTGATACTTTTTTATATGCTGGGGATATTTCAATAAAACTCAGGAAAAATGGACTAACTAAAAAAATTAAAGAAGATAACACTCCAGTCAGTAATGGAGATTTAGAAGTTAATAAAATTATCACTCAGAAAATATTAGAACTTACCCCTAATATTCCAATTGTCTCTGAAGAAACACTACACAATAAAGATAATGATAATCTTAAAGATTTTTGGTTGGTAGATCCTATCGATGGAACATATGATTATATAAATGATTTAGATGAGTTTACAATTAATGCTGGTCTAATTTTAAATCAAAAACCTGCGGGAGGAATAATATTTGCTCCAGCAAAAGAAAGGTTGTTTTATTCTTTTGGTCCAAATTCTGCATTTGAATTAACTAATGGAAATTTAACAGAATTAAAATGTAATAAAAAAAACAGCCAAGATATAATTAAGTTTGTCTCTTACTCTAATAAGATCAAACCAGAAATTGATAAAATTTTTAAAGAATTAAAAGTGACAGAACATGTTCGTATGAAAAGTTCACTTAAATTTTGTGTAATAGCATCTGGTGAATTTGATGGATATGTAGCTGAACCAAGAGCTTGTGAATGGGATATAGCAGCAGGTCATGCCATTCTTGAACACGCTGGTGGTAAAGTTACAGATTTTAGTGGCAATGAAATTTTGTATGGAAAAAAGGATTTTAAAAATCCTAGCCTAATTTTAAAAAGTAAAACAATTTTATAATGGATGAGCAACTAAGAATTATATTAATCATAATAGTCTCTGTTTCAATTTTTGGATTACTAGTTTTTGTGTTTGTAAGAAACTATATTAAAAGTAAGATCGATCATTTGGTTCAAAAAGAAAAAGAAGATGAGTTAAAGTAAATTAATTATTTTTAAATAATCACTTTTATCCATATCCATAACTTTTTTTGAGGTTTCAAAATCAAAGCCATTTCTTGCTAATAAAGAAATATCTTTTTTATAAAATAAAGGCCTATTATCTTCGGTTCGTGCTGGGCCAATTCTCTTCTTTTTACATATCTTTATTGCCGAAAAAAAATCTTGATCCTCATTATCTTCATTAATTTTACTAATTGTATCTTTTATAAACTCATCATTAATTCCTTTGGCTAAAAGATAGTTTCTAATTTTATTAATAGAATTTCCTCTATTAATTAAACTTTTTGCTTTGCTATCTGAATAAAACTTATCATTAATAAATTTATTTTTTTCAAGATCGGATAAAACTATATCTATCAAACTTACCACATCTTGTTTTTTTACATTTGTTGCAGAAGCTTTTAAGTATTTTTTAAGAAGATAGGTTTTAAGCTGTTGTTTTGATGGAGCATATTTTTCTATATAAGAATAAGCAAAATTACGCATTTCCTCGACTGTGACCTGAAGTGTCTTTTTTCTATTTCTTATAGGAATCATAACAATATCTAATATAATATATTTACAAATGATCGAGCAAATTTACACTTATTTCGCAATTGAGATGCTTTACTATTGGGTAAATTTAGGTGTTTTACCTTTTTGGTTTATTTTAATCTTCTTTCCGCAGTCTCATCTTTCAAGATATTTTGCAACATCTATATTCCCAATCTTATTATTATCGATTGGATATATATTTATATTTTATAAATCATTTTTAAATTCTTACGATTTTTTAGATAATTTTAATCTTTATTTAGGCATTGAAGATTTATCAAATTTATTTTCTGATAGTTCTTTTCTGATGATGTTTTGGATTCACTTTGTATCTATCAATTTATTTGTGGGTGGCTGGATAGTAAAAGATGCTCAAAAGTTTTTTATTAACAAAATTTTATTAGCAGTACCATTAATTATTACTTATTTAATCGGTCCTGTTGGCTTAATCATTTATTGGATTATAAGAATATTTTATGCAAAAAGATTAAGTCTATATGACTAAAAGTGTGGATTTTTATTTTGATATAATTAGTCCCTATGCTTATCTTGCTTACAAACAAATAACCTTAATAGATAAAAAAAAAATTCAATTTAACTACAAACCTATACTTTTAGGAGGTTTGCATAAATTAGCAGGGATTACCGCACCAGCTTTTAATAAATTTAAAATGAAAAATATGAAAAACGATTGCATTTTAATTGCTTCTAAAAAAAATATAAAATTTAATTGGAACGACAAATTTCCAATTAATTCTTTAAAAATTATGAGGGGCTATTTAGCAGTTAAAAAGGAAATTAAAGATATTTATTTAGAAACATTTTTTAATGCCTATTGGAAAAATAATATTGATCTAGAAAATATAGATAATATTAAAAATTTACTAAATATTATTGATATCGATACAAATAAATTTTTTGAAGATTTAGATCAACCTGGAATTAAAGATAAATTAAAAGAAGTTACTAATTTAGCTTTTCAAAAAGAAGTATTTGGAGCCCCAACCTTTATTGTTAATAATAAATTATTCTGGGGACAAGATCGATTAGATTACGCTATTGAAGAATTTTTTAGTGTTTAAACTATTTTAAAATTACTTTGCTTAATAGCTCCAAAGCCACCATCGATATGAGAAACTTTTTCAAATCCCATATCTTTTAAAGATTTTGCAGCAAGAGCTGATCTTAAACCTCCCGCACAAAATAAAACCATCTCTTTATTAAGATCTAATTTACCTTCTTTAAAATAAACACTTTCAGGATCTAACCAAAATTCAAGCATACCCCTTGGGATGTGATGAGCAATTTCAACCCTACCCTCATTTTGTAGTTCTCGAATATCTCTAATATCAATTAAATTACATTTTCCTTGATTGCTTAATTCATAAGCTTCATCAGTAGAAATTGTTTTGATTTCTTTCAATGCCTCTGAAACTAAGGTTTGTGAAGATTTAATTGTCATAAGTTATTTGAATATCTATAGGATATTTTCTATAATTAATCATGTTAAAAATAAACATTAAAGCACCAGATTTTATTCTAAGCTCTACTAATAAAACTGATTACTCTTT
>Ga0209425_10005881_pt1 | contig 11903 bp, 10 predicted proteins | sample COG_05_FD_184749 | JGI IMG/M metagenome (GOLD analysis project Ga0209425, IMG submission 184749) | Pelagic Microbial community sample from North Sea - COGITO 998_met_05 (SPAdes) (version 2) | ecosystem: Environmental > Aquatic > Marine > Neritic zone/Coastal water | place: Helgoland, sampling... | reverse complement strand
TCTCGAATGCTGAGCGGGTCATGATGTCTGAAGGTTTAATATCATGCTCGATCAGGTGCATGATGGCCTCGCCAGCGTCTAGACAGTCTGTGACCTTTTCTTGGGAGATAGCATCCTGTGCGGAGCTGTTGGGCAGGCTCATACCTAGCGCTTCGATTGCTGAGGCCATAGTGTTCGCGGTGTACATGCCGCCGCAGGAGCCTGGCCCTGGGATGGCGGTTTCTTCAATATTCTTCAGCTGTATATCGGAAACCTTGCCGGCCGCGTGCTCGCCAACGGCCTCGAAGACAGACACGACATTCGTGTGGTTGGGGCCGGGTTGAATAGTGCCGCCGTAGATAAATATAGAAGGGCGGTTCAGGCGTGACATTCCCATCAAAAGGCCGGGCATATTCTTGTCGCAGCCGCCGATGGTGATAATGCCATCGTGACCCATGCAGCCAGAGACTGTCTCCACGGAGTCGGCAATGACTTCACGGGAGACCAGGGAGTACTTCATGCCCTCTGTTCCCATGGATATGCCATCGGATATGGTTATGCAGTTGTAGATGATTCCCTTCCCGCCGGCACTATCGGTGCCTTTGTTCACGTCCTCGGCTAGTTTATTGATATGCATATTACAGGGGGTAACCATGCTCCAGGTTGAGGCGATGCCGATCTGTGGTTTCTTGAAATCCGCATCGTCGAAACCAACGGCTCGCAACATAGCGCGGCTCGGGGACTGCGCAACACCATCAACTACAATCTTAGAATACTTCCGTAAATCTTTGTTAATCATGAATAGTCCAGCTAAATATCTCTTTGATTTATAAGTTCTGTTTAATCGTCTATAGGCATGCTCAGCAGAAAAATAGTAGCCTATCTAATACCCAAGAGGCGGATAATATACACCAGCAGACGGCTCATGGCATTCCTCTTTGATACGCTGCGGATCTAATCACTAGTGGCCCCGTTCAAATGAAGGCATGCACCGAGGAGTGACATACCTAGGCGAGACGGAATATACGGCAATTTTAGAATAATTCCCACACAGAAGCGGCCCCGCTTTCTCTTGAAGCTAGTCGGCCTTTTAACTCGGAGTGCAGGGTTGACGAATGGTGAGTGGTTATTTCATAAAATGCTTAGATTTACTTAAAAAACAAAAAATTTACAGATTTTCATAAAATTAACATTTATGTGTTGTGCTATTTTTATAAATAATGATGTCCGAAAACGGCCAGTATTCGCAGGGAAAAGGAGTATGCTGCAGTCATTGTTTAACTTTTTTAGTGTTTTACTTGGAACGCTGAACCGCACCGAAATGACAGCTTTAATCAATACTGATGAATTTGAGAATGCGCGTCGCTGCAGAGACCCTCGCTTTGATGGACGCTTTTTCATTGGCGTACTAACGACGGGTATCTACTGCCGTCCAATTTGCCCTGTTCGAATGCCTAAAAAACAGAATGTACGGCTCTATCGGAGCGCTGCCAGTGCGTTTGAAGCTGGCTTTCGTCCCTGCCTGCGTTGTCGCCCAGAATCTTCGCCGGGTACGTCCGCTTGGATAGGCTCTCCTTACAAGGTCTCCAAAGCCCTTCACCTAATTGCGAGAGGGAACCTCGATCGGTTTTCAGTGGATGTGCTTGCAGAGCAGCTCAGTATAGGCCCGCGTCAGCTGAGCAGGCTATTTCAGCAATATGTGGGTGCTTCACCGATAGCGGTTGCGCAGACCCAACGGCTACATTTTGCGAAGAAGCTCATCGACGAAACAAATTTGCCTCTCTCGGAGGTCTGTTTTGCAGCCGGGTTTGGAAGTGTGCGTCGCTTCAACGCCGTTTTCCAGTCCACCTATGCTAGATCGCCAAAGGAGTTACGCAAAGGTGTGCGAGGCGCGAAGCAAGCGAAGGGTGAGGGTATATGTGTTCGGCTTTCCTATCGTCCGCCCTTGGACTGGAAATCTATGCTTGCCTATCTTGAGTATAGAAAAATCCCTGGGGTCGAATACATTGATCTTGATCAGAATGCCTATTATAGAACAATTGCGATCGATGAATGTGTTGGCGATATCTGTGCACAATTTTCTGAGACTGAGCACAGTTTGATGCTGCAGATAAATTTTCCTGATACGCGCTACTTGTACCAGATTGTTGAGAAAGTTCGTCTGCTATTCGACCTAAAGGCGGACAGCGAGGATATTGAGAGGTTTTTGAGGGATGACCCACTATTAAAGAAAATTGTGAAGAAAAACCCCGGCACGCGCGTCACTGGTTGCTGGGATGGCTTGGAGGTTACGGTGCGTGCGATCCTCGGTCAACAAGTTACGGTGAAGGCGGCGACGACTCTTGCAGGAAGAGTTGCAGAGCGCTTTGGCGAAAACTACAAAGTCTCCTCTGCTCATTTAACACGCGTTTTTCCTAGCGCAGAAAAACTCGCCAATGCAGACTTGAGTGGAATGGGAATAGTGGGACAGCGTATTTCAGCAATTAAGGCTGTCGCCGCGAAGATAGCGACGGGTGAGATAGTCTTTGATGGCGTATTAGAAACAGAAGAATTTGTTCGTCGGCTGTGCGAAATAAAAGGAATCGGAGATTGGACCGCGCATTACGTAGCGCTGCGCGTGTTAAACGACCCAGATGCCTTTCCTTACTCGGATCTGATTTTAAGGCGCGCGGCAGTAAATAATCAGGAAACACTGACCCCGAAAGCACTACTACAGTTAGCAGAAGTATGGCGACCCTGGCGCGCGTACGCCGTAATTCTTTTGTGGAAGCACTATCAACAAACTGCTCGTAAAAAGTGAGCTTGCTAGCCACTTCATTCTAACAACGTGTTGAGGAAGCTAACATGACTATATATTATCACTATCACACTACATCCATTGGTGAGTTGCTGTTAGCTGGCGATGGGAGCCATCTATCTTTGTTAGGTTTTCCTAGCGGGAAAATGCAGCGGCGACACGATTCCGATTGGACGAAAGATCGGGTCCCATTTGTCGATGTCTGTGCTCAATTGGATGGCTATTTCGCAGGGGAGTTGAAAGGTTTCGATCTGCCGCTAATGCTTAGGGGCACGGCCTTTCAAGAATCGGTGTGGCGGGCCCTGAGCGAAATCCCTTACGGTGAAACATGGAGCTATGGCCAGCTCGCCACAAGCATTGGAAAACCGAAGGCTTCGCGGGCGGTAGGTGCCGCGAATGGAGTGAACCCCATTCCTGTCATCATTCCCTGCCATAGAGTTATAGGCGCCTCTGGAAAGCTCACTGGCTTCGGCGGAGGGGTAGAGACGAAGCAGTTCTTGCTTGAGCTAGAATCAGGGCAGATTGCCCCGCGCCTCAACTTCGCTGAGGCATCAAGTAGCGTGTTTGAAGAGGAACTTTAAGCGTCAAACTTTGTCTAGATTATTCAGGTAGCAAGCGACTCGCTGTGTCTGGTTAATCAGCTATTTAGCGAGGGGCAAAGGTGTGTAAATAAGGACCAACTAAGAGCGAATAGATGAAATTTGCCGATGACATAGCCTTGGGCGATTACACCTCGACCGATTTCGACGATCTAATCGATGAGGACGATTATTTCGCGCCAGATCAACGAACAGCGAGTAGATTTTCTGGCTTTCAGCTGAGTTTCGCGATCTCAGCAGCCTTTCACTTTGCGCTCGCATCTACATTGTTTTATTTTGTAGCGAGTGATATTGAAAGTATCGAAGAGCTTGTTCCCGGTTTGATTAAAGTGGAATTCGTTTCGACTAATCCTTTGCTAAGTCAGACTGAAGAAATCATCTCCGAGACTCCTTCTGAGAGTGCTGATCCAATACCCGCAGCAGAACCTTCATCGGCATTGCCAGTGGCCGAGTCTCAGCCAGAGAGAAATCAGAAAGAGGCCCCCGATATCCGCGAATCTGAAATAGCCGAAGCTTCGCCAGTTGAAAACCCAGATACTAATTCATTGCGGCCGGTGGAGACGGTGTCATTGCCATCTCGGGAGTCGGTGCAGCGTGTGTTGAATAATCTGCAGCGTAGTGACGCTTCGCGGTTCTATCCCAATGATTGCAATAAATTAGAAGAAGAAAACGAGTTTAGCGACTGCGTCCCGAATGATGCTAGAGACTACTCGGCCCTAACTAGAAATCCAGTCTACGACTTTCATAACCCCGGGATAGAAATTAGTCGTTCAAGAGAAACTGTCACCACGCTCGCTAGACAGAGTGCTCGCGTATCCGAAGGGCTCGCCTTGAGTGATTTGCCGCCGGGATTTTCGGACTACGTGTTGGAGGAGTTAGAGCAGAATATTGAAACTTATTCCAATAACTCGAACCGCGCTTTGAGCCACATGAACACGATGGTCGACAAGAGTGCAGCTGGCGTTATGGCGCGAAGACTATTCAACCCTTGGGTACAACAACAATCGGCGCTGCTAAAAAGCAGGAGAGTTGAGAATCGCAGCGATCGTTAGTTTAGAGAAAGATGCAGAAGTTATGAGAAGTTTATTATGGCACCCGCGGAATTTGCTCGGTGTCTTGCAATTGGTGAAAGTCCATTTGGCTTTACTATCGAGTTCTGATTTGGAATGCCAGCATAGCTGAATTTGCTGAGCACTATGCTATGGCGGAAAAGCTAGGAATAATTCTCTAGAGCGCTATATAATACCAGCTCGATTTTTTGGGAATTCATCCAATGACACTTTCAACCCTCCCCCAGCTAAGGCCTTATCCTCATTTTGCGTGTCCGCTACTGTAGCTGTGTACCCTTCATTTGAGAGTATATTTTAGTAACATAGTATTCACCCAATTCATCAGTTCAGTCTTTTATCTTGGCTAGACTATCTTTGGGGTAGCCGATGTTCGAGCAACGGGTTTCTGCAGTTAGCAAAGTTCAATTCAATCGTTTGAGTCTCCTACCTTCTTCGCAATAATTATTTTTGCTGTACCGAACAATTAGGTTCGTGGAATAGTAATGACATTACAGAAAATTAAAAACGGTTGGGCTTTCTTTAAGGGAGCCGTCGCGGGCGATGCTGAAATAGACTACACCCAGGGTTCCATAGGCCGGGTCACAATAATGCTTGCGATTCCTATGATCCTAGAGATGGCAATGGAGTCCGTCTTTGCTGTAGTTGATATCTTTTTCGTTGCCGGCCTTGGAACCGCCGCTGTGGCGACTGTCGGCCTAACAGAGGCGATGATCACATTGCTCTACGCTATATCTATTGGTTTAAGCATGGGTACAACAGCGCTGATCGCGCGGCGCATTGGAGAGAAAGACCCCGATGCGGCTTCACTCACTGCCGGGCAGGCTATTTGGATTGGTGTGTTAGTGTCTGTGGTAGTAGGTCTTATCGGCTTTTTTTATGCGAAGGATATTCTTATTTTGATGGGCGCGGATGAAGCGGTGCTGGAAACCGGTGAATCCTATACGCGAATCATGTTCGGTAGTTGCTTTACTATCGTGTTTCTATTCCTGATTAATGCAATATTTCGAGGAGCGGGCGATGCGAGTTTAGCTATGCGTGCGCTTACACTTGCGAACTGTATCAACATCGTGCTCGACCCCTGTCTAATTTATGGCTACGGACCGTTCCCGGAGCTGGGTATAGAAGGTGCGGCTATTGCTACGAATATCGGGCGCGGCGTTGGCGTTCTTTATGGGCTGTACTATCTGTGCGGTGGCGGAGGGAAAATTCGCCTGCATATTGCGAACCTTGTTTTGCAGATGGCTGTAATTGTTGCATTGCTACGCATCTCTATAGGCGGCGTATCTCAATTTTTAGTGTCTACCGCTAGCTGGGTCTTTTTAATGCAAATAGTTTCTGGTTTTGGGAGCGCGGCAGTAGCTGGCTACACCATTGGGGTTCGTATTGTGATGTTTAGCATCCTCCCAGCTTGGGGATTGAGCAATGCTGTAGCAACTTTGGTGGGGCAGAACTTAGGGGCGGGACAGCCGGATCGGGCAGAGGCTTCGGTATGGTATATTGTGAAATACAACGCGATCTATATGGGCTTCGCGTCGCTAATGATATTGCTGTTTACTCGTTCTATCGTTGGATTGTTTACAGATGAGGCCGCAGTAGTCGAATACGCAGTTCAGTGCCTGACGATATTCGCTTTTGCGTTTGTCGCCTGGGGGGCCGGCATGGCTCTCAGTCAGGCCTTCAATGGTGCTGGCGATACAATGACGCCTACCTGGATCAATGTGTTTTGCTTCTGGGTTGTTCAGATGCCTCTCGCCTATTTTCTGGCTCTTGGTTTGGATTTAGGGCCGGTTGGGGTCTTTTGGGCAGTATTTGCGTCGGATATCCTCACTGGTATAGTAGGCTTCCTTGTTTTCCGACGCGGGAAATGGAAAGAGAGAGTTGTGTAATGAGCTCAAATCTTAGGAGCGCACGTAATTTCCGGCCCCATCCTCCGTCGTTACTGAATAGAGACTATGCAAAGTAGCCAGCAACAAATAATTTCTCATGTCAATTCTTGGCTTAGCAGTCACCGAGCGGTCTGGCTGTGTACAATTTTGAAGACTTGGGGCTCTTCGCCAAGGCCCATCGGCGCAATGATGGCCTGTACCATGGATGGTGAACTGGTAGGTTCAATTTCTGGCGGTTGTATCGAAGAAGACTTCTTGGAACAACTTCGCGATGGAAGCCTCAAGACACAGTTTGACGAGGAGTCGAAGCCCTTTATCGTTAAGTACGGAGTGACCGTGGAAGAGCAGGCGAGATTAAAACTTCCCTGCGGTGGTCAGCTCCATGTCCTGCTGGAATACATAGAGAGTAGCAAGCAGACTTGTGAGGTGTTTCAACGCCTGGCAGGAGATTTGGAAAACCACACTAAAGTTAGTCGCCTAGTAGACCTAAACAATGGGATGATTTCAGCTAAAGCTCAAAGTAGTGAAGATGCCGTAGTCATTGATGGCGCTCTGATGACTCACAGCCTCAGCCCCATGTATCGATTGTTAATACTTGGGGCCGGAGATGTGGCGAAATTTGTTGCCGAAATGGCGATTGCTTTGGAATATGACGTTATGCTGTGTGACCCGCGGCCGAATTACCTAGATAATTGGACAGTGCCTGGGGTGGAGACGACGGCGCAACTACCTGATGATGTTGTGCGAGAGCATTTCAGTAATCCCTACAGCGGCATCATTGCGCTTGCTCACGATCCTAGAGTAGATGATATGGCTCTGATGGAAGCTTTAAAGACTAATGCATTCTATATTGGAGCAATGGGCTCGGTTAGAACTTCAGCGGCAAGGCGCGAGAGATTGCCGGAACTAGGGCTAAGTAGCGACGAGATCGATCGCTTGCATGCTCCAATCGGGTTTCAGATTAATAGTAAAACACCAGCGGAGATCGCTATCGCTGTAATGGCGGAGATAACGTCCGTTCGGTATCAGCAGTAGTGAGAAGTCTGTAGCTAGTACTTTGTAAGTATTAAAAAGGTAGCAGAGGCTACCTTTTTTGTTGGTGGGGAGTTACTGCGCGATATCGAGCTCAATTCCTTCTCTGGCCATCGCTTCCAGTCTTCTGGCTCCAGCGAGGATGCCGATGATGCCGTAATTGCCTTCGTGACAGGCGTATTCGTAGACAGGCTCATCCATGCGCGATAAAGGATAAGCTCCTGACCACTGCGCGCTATAGACAGTAGGGTCATCCACGGTGAAACCGTAAACGATTTTGTTGTTAGCGTCGCGTTTAAACGTTTCAATTACTGTTAGGTTTTCCGTTGGCGCGCCGCGGTAGCTGATCCAGGGGTTGTAGTTTTTGGTCTCTACAACGAGTGTGTCGCCTTCCCAGCGGCCAATGGAATCACCCATCCACTTTTGATGCACTTCACTCGCAGGGTTTCTCTCATTGGCAATCTTGATGATCCTGGAGTCGTGTGCCATCTCAACAATAATGTTCACATAGCCGGGCGATTGCACGATTTGCATGTGGCTGTTGTACATCACTGGAGTCATAACAGGGCCGGAGGAATAGCCGAAAGCTACTAGGCAACGCTCACCTAAGCCTCTGCCTTCTGGGCCTGAATTTCTATCTGGCTGATTAGCGCGCATTTCCTGCATGCTCTCTCGGAAACCGGCTACTCTTTCTGGGATTCGGCCGTTAGGCGGGTCGATGATCGCTGAAGTGCGAAATTCGCCGTCGATAGTTGGTAGGAACATGCCGCGATCAGTCCAAAAAAGGTCATAATTTCCAACCGGAGGCAGGGCTTCGAGCTTGGGTGCGGGGCGGTTTGGATCTAGCGGCTCATTGTCTTGCTCAACCGCTTGCTGCGCGTTCCGCTCGAGTTGCATTGCTTCTTTTTCTGTATAGGCCTGCTTAGTGCCTAGTTCTCGAGGTCGTTCGAAGGGCATCACCGTGGCGTTCTTCCAGTTTCCCTGTAGATCTGGCACACCCCATTCAGTGTAAGTAGTTTGGTAATCTTGCCCAAGGCTCGCGCTCGAGAGGGTGAGTGTAATGGCGGTTGATAATATCGAAAGTCGCAGCTTCATGCCAGGTCTCCAAATTTAAGTTATTTAGTAACTAATTTCTGTAAATTATTGTTATTTAAACTTTAATTTCATTCATTCATTCTATCGAGATGCTTGAGTATAAAACAGCTAGTAAGAAGCTTAAGTCATGAATTGTGACAAGCATCCCCGCTGTGCATTTGTTTTCTCTTGAAGGCGAATTCGAGTCAACTGCTCGCTAAATGCCATCTGCCAATAGCTGCCAGGGCGCAGCGTTTTCTAATTGTGCGGCGAGCTGTAATAGTGTCGCGTCGTCTCCCCAAGCGGCAGTGAACAGCGCACCTACCGGCAAATTCGATTCTGCGAGGTGCATAGGGACTGACATAGAGGGCTGGCCTGTCCCATTAGCAAGGGAAGTAAAACCGCTGTAGGCAGTGAACCGGCTGCCATACTCTTTTAGGTCCTCGCTGTTCATATCTAGCCAACCAAGTTTGGCCGGGACCTTGCTCAGTACTGGCTGAATAATTACGTCATATTGTTGATAAAAGTTCTGCAATTTCTGCTCTGCCATTATTAGGCAGTTCCTAGCATCCACATAGTTGGTGGCGCTCACAGTTTGTCCCCGTTTGGCCATAGCCAGGGTTGATGCCTCGATAGGGCAATCCTCTAGCGGGAGATTAAGCTCTTCGGCTCTTTTTCCTACTGACTGATATATATAGGTATTAATCATGCGCGACATGGCCCTGCCAGCGAGGCCGTGGTCGATTGGATGCGCCACCTCGTCCACTTGATGACCAAGGGATTCGCAGACCTCGACTGCCCTGCGCACCGCTTGGAGACAATCCTGATCAATAGTAGCGCCGAGGGGGTGGTCAAACTGAACGGCTATGCGTAGTTTTTTGTGAGTAATGCTCGATTGATGAATCGAGTCGTAAAAAGAATCGGGGCTAGGAGGTAATGGATAGAGATGAGAGTGATCAAGTCTAATGACGTCTAAGAATGCGGCGCTGTCACGGACGCTGCGGCTCAACACATGGCCCACACTCATGCCTCCCCAGGACTCATTTAATGTATCCCCGGTTGTTGTTAGTCCGCGACTGGGCTTCATTCCAAATAGGCCGCAGCAGGAGGCCGGTATGCGAATAGATCCGCCGCCATCGCTAGCGTGAGCGACTGGCACTATGCCGGCAGCAACAGAGGCGGCTGCACCGCCGCTGGAGCCTCCTGTGGAGTAATTCAGATTCCATGGGTTGCGACAGGCGCCTGTGGCGCGCGCCTCGGTAGTAAGTGTGAGTCCAAATTCCGGTGTGTTTGTCTTGCCCAGTATCGGCAGGCCTGCGTCAATATACCTCCTTACGATGTTGGAATGTTGAGGCGAAACATAATTTTCATAAAGCGTACTGCCGAATGTTGTAGGAAGCCCTTTTACTTCGGTGAGATCTTTAATAAGGAAGGGTAGGCCTGCTACTGGGCTTCGTTGTAAAAGTTCAGGTTCATTGTCGACCTTTTTTGCCTGTTCGAGGGCGAGATCGAAACTCTCATGCACGATAGCATTTATGCTTGGGTTTATTTGTTTAGCTCGATCGATTGCACAGGCAGTTAGTTCTGCGCTGGTGAATTCCTTTTTGCGAATTCCTTCGGCGGCAGCGATTCCATCTAGTTTTGAATAATCTGAATATTTAAGCATAGTGATTGATTAGGTCCGCTCTAGAACACATTGTCGTTGCAGTCAGCCTGAACCAGTAACAGGCTGCTCGGATTCTCTTTGTCATCGACCATCAACCAACGCCAACTTCGCGTTGATTGATGGTCGATTTCTGGTGAGGGTGGATAAATTCTACTGGGTCTTCGATAGTGATGATATGACAGTCGCTGTTTTTATTGTGATGATCAATTAGCGCCGCTAACGCAGTTGATTTTTCTGAACTGATTCTACCAACAAAAAGAACGATACCGTTCTTCTGCTTGATCAGGTCATTCAAGTTTGGAGGTAGGCCCCGCGATGCGGCGCTAGGAAGTTCCGTCTTGATATTGCAGACGACAATTACTACCTCGCCTCGTTGCTTGCGGATGTTTACACAAAAACGGTCGATGTCAGGGTCTGCGATGGCAAGGTTCATTTCAGGTTTCTTTCAAAATCTTTAATCTGAACTTTATTCATTATCTGGTAGGCCATCATCTTTTTTATGCCTTCATGCTCGGGAGGTGTTAGAAATAAATCCGGGCCTTTTTTTGCAATCGGCTTTTTCAGTAAGTCGTTAAAATCCATAGTCGTATTCCAACATGTTGGAGAAGCTAATTATTCGTTCAAGTAGTGACACTGACTGAATAGGCTCGAGTGCTAGAACCTGCCTTGGGTATACCAGCCAACATCGGTGGCTGAATCATCGACCTTGTTAGCTACATCTAGAACCAATGCGAACAAGGCCATGCGAACGACTACGCCATTGTCTGTTTGCCGAAAGATAGCGAGACTTGGGTGTTGGTTGAGATCACTGTCGAGTTCGTTGGCTTCTTCGCGTGAGTCTCGAGGCAGTGGATGCATGATAACGGTATTTGGTTGGCAGTAGCGCGTATATATGGATTGATTCAATCTGAAGCGACCGCGATAGATATTTGCCTCTAACTTTGTCGAAAATCGCTCTTCCTGTATACGCGTTAGGTATATAGTATCGGTGTCATTCAGGCCGGCTTCCATGTCCTCTGTTTCTATTACCTTGTGTCCCCCAGCCGTTAACTCGGAGACAATCTCTGCAGGCATTTTGAGCTCTTGGGGTGAGATCAAGGTGAATGTGATGTTGTTATACAGCAGCAATAATTGTGAGAGCGAGTGCACAGTTCGGCCGTGTTTGAGGTCGCCTATCATTGCTATGTTCATGCCATCTATCTGTCTATCGTTAGACAGCAATTCTTTCTTGATAGTGTAGAGATCGAGCAGGGCTTGGGAGGGGTGCTCGTTGGGGCCGTCACCACCGTTAACAACTGGCACGCGGCTGGCCTTGGCAAATTCGGTAACTGAGCCCATCTGAGGGTGACGCATTACTATCATATCGCTGTATCCGCTTAAAACTCTGGCAGTATCATAGAGTGACTCGCCTTTTGACATGGAGGAAGTGTTTACGTCGGCGGTTTCGCGGACCTGACCGCCCAAAAGGTTGAATGCGCATCCAAAGCTGACCCGTGTCCGCGTGCTCGGTTCGAAGAACATATTGCCTAGGATCGCTCCTTCGAGGACTTTGGTGATGCGCTCTCGCCGGGCATAAGGGACCATGCTATCAGCGACATCGAAGACCCGATCAACATCGGATCTCTCGAACTGTTTCACGCTAAGTATATGGGCGCCGCAAAATTCCATGGTTTGTTAAGCTCGGTGTAAGTTATGGATATATTTATTTAGTCGAATTAATCGAGAGTCAGTATTTTAGCAAAAGTCAGCTATTTCATCCTTATGGATTTCTGCTGGATGCTACAAAACTCAGGAATTCTA
>Ga0209425_10005876_pt1 | contig 11912 bp, 8 predicted proteins | sample COG_05_FD_184749 | JGI IMG/M metagenome (GOLD analysis project Ga0209425, IMG submission 184749) | Pelagic Microbial community sample from North Sea - COGITO 998_met_05 (SPAdes) (version 2) | ecosystem: Environmental > Aquatic > Marine > Neritic zone/Coastal water | place: Helgoland, sampling... | reverse complement strand
CGAGGCGCCGCGCATGGCCTGGAGCGTGCGCTGGACGTCGACACTGGCGCCCGGGACGGAGAGGTCCTCCTCCTTGGCGTCCGCGGGCCGGGTGAGGTTGCCCATGCCGCCGAGCATCGCCTCCGCCTTCGCCATCTCCTCCGGCGAAGGCATCCGACCCGCGCTCTCGTCCGTTTCGTCGTCGTTCGATGCGGCCGGCGCCGACCGCGTGTCCTCGACGGAGATGTGCGAGGCGCCGCGAATGGGCGCGCCCCTCGCGCCGGCGCCGATGAACGTCGGCTCGTGCTCATCGCGCGCGTTCGCCTCTTCGGAGACCTCGGTCCACATCTTCAGATCGCTGAGGAAATCGTCGGCGTCGGCGTCGGACTTGGCGCGCGTCGCGGGATCGTCGGGGAAAGCCTTGGCGCCCAGCGCGGTCATCCTCGCCTTGACCACCGCGGACGTCTGCGGGAACCCTTCCTCTCTGCGGGTTTTGGTGATTTGGAGAGCCGGGGCGCGGTCAGTACTCGTGTGCTCGGTGGAAGAATAGATTAAGAAGATGCGACGGTTGGTTCGGGGTGTGAGGGACAGTATCCGGGGTTGTAGATCGCGGCACTCACTCCATGTATCGGTGCAGCTTGTGCAGCTCGGCGACGTCGACGATCGCGTTGATGTCGTCGAGGCCGATGGAGTCGAACTTCTTGCGCTCGTCATCGCTGAGACGCACGCGGGGCTTGGCGCTCATTGCCGTCATCTACTTTTGGCGCTGAGAGAGGTCACTCACGGTGCCGCTTTTTTCTTGGACGACGATCGATCCGCGCGTTTCACCGTCCACGCGCGCGTGTGCTATCCGCGGGTAGATTCGCGATTCGCTCGTGGGCTCGAGGCGATCCGGTGGGCGAAAGTCCGAGAAAGTCCGCGCCCTGCGTTGTTGTCAAGGCGGGTCGCGAGGTGGATCAGTCGGTCAAAGTTCCGTTCTTCGTCAAAGTTTGAGTCGAGCTCGAGATTGATATTGACGCGTATGAAAATCCGTCAGGAGGAATCGTAATTGTAACGGCATATGAGACAGAAAAGATAACCAAATACCCGTCTATAGATTATGGCGGTCTCTCTCTGAAATACCTCGAAAAAGTGAAAAGCGCCCGCGAAAATGCCCCGTCCAACAGAAACGAACCGCGCGCCGCCCTCGAGGGAGACGTCCGATCGAGCATCTCCGAGGACGACGTTCGCGATGGCATCGACGTGCGTATCGCTCGCGCCGACGCGCGCGGCGATGGCTCCTCGCGGAGTCCCGACGCGCGCGGTGACGGCGCGAGGAGGCCATTTAACGAACAACAAGTCGGCGGCGTGGAATCGTCACCGCCGACACCGACGAACTGTGTTCACCCGCGCCATCAACCCCGACGCGTCCTCCTCATCTTCACAGTCGTCACAACAAGGCGACGGGAAGGAGGGCGAGTTCCGCGAGTTCCCACGGGACGAGCAAGGCCGGGTCCTCGACATGGACGGTAACCAGGTGGTCGCCCCGGAGAACAATTGGGTCCGCGACATGGAAAAGGAGTGGGCGGCGACCGGGTACGACGACAGGTTCTTCGACGACGACTGGGACGACGTCAAGCCCGGGCCCAAACCACCCGCGAAGGAAAAGTTCCCGTTCAAAAACATCAGCGACGACGACTGGAAAGAGACGGTCACCTGGGAGGACGAGGAAGCCGACGGCACAATCTCGCGATCCGACGCGGCCAAGGCTCGAGCCGACAGAGCCGCGCGAACCGACCCGTCCTCGCCCTCGTTCACCCCGCCGCCCGACGACCCGCGCGTCGACCCGGGCCCCGACTTCACCCCGCCCGTCATGGACCTAAACTACGACGAGGAAGCCGCGATGCTGGGCTTCGACGCGAAGGCCGGCGACGGAGGCGCCGAAGGCGACGAGGCCGAACCCGAAGGGCCGCCCGCGGTGATGCTCGCCGGGTTCAGGGCTGAGGAGATCCCGAGGGTACGCGAGCTCCTCGACGAGCTCGGCGGGCACGACGTCCCGGTCACGGCGGTGCCGCAGGACTACCTCACGAGACCCTTGTACGCCGCGTTGCAGATCCCGGAGCCAGATTGGGAATCGCCGCGGGCGCACGATTCGTTCAACCAAGGCGGCGAATTCGGCTCGCAGCGCTGCGTGATATTCAGCGGCTTGGACCGTGGTGAGATGGCCACGGTGGTGAGCGCGATTGAATCGCGCGGTCTACCGAGGCTCATCGCTGTGGTCGTGACGTCATCGAACTTGGAGCAGAGCCTCGGTGAGGCGCTGGCGATCGCGGTGAAGGAAAGCCGCGAGGAGAACCGCGAGCGCGAAAGTTTCAGGCGTAAGGATTACGTCGCCGAGTTGAAAAAGCTGGAGCGTACCGCGTCTACTGAAGGCCTCACCGTGGAACAGATGGTCCGGCGGGAGATTGAGCGGCAGGACCAGCTGGAGCGCGACGAGGCTGCGAGGGAAACAGCGCGGGACGAGAACGTGGAACGCGCGGAGTCGCACATGCGAGCGCTGAAGGACGAGTACGTTAAACGTGAGCGAGCAAAGTACGAAGCTGAGGCTGTCGCTGGGAAAAACAGCCCGGACGACGAATTGGACACATCGGACTGGCCGACGATAGAGGATACGGTCCCCGAGGGGTTTGGGATCGACGAGGACGGCATCGACGTGGACATCGACGGCTTGGGCGTTGATCTCGGGTTGGACCCGGAGAAATTGCGGGAAGCCGTGGTGGACGCCGCGAAGGACGCGATTGGACAGACGGAAACGCACAAAACGGCCGTCGAGACGAAGCGGCACGAGCGTAGCGTCGATGCACTCGCGGGCGCCGCGAAAAAGGGTGCCGATGGTGCCGACACAGCTGTGCGCGACGAGACGGACATGGTAGACGAGGCGATTAAATCCGCGATTACGTTTGAGGACGAGCTCGAAGACGGGGAGTATGACGACGGGTGCTACGAGGTTGATCCGATGAAGTGGTCCGAACGAACGGATGCGTCGTACGGTGCGCCCGTGGTGACGTCCACGCCGCCGCCCACGCCGGCGGCCGCGCCCGTGAACGCGATCGAGGAGCCCGCGAGCGCGGAGGCTAACCCGAGGGCGAGGCAGGGCGTGAAGGAAGTCGTGAACGAGGTCGCTCCGGCTGTCGCGGAGGAGGCTTCTTCGGGGGTTGAGACGGTGGAGGGGCAGGTCATGACGAAGAAGATGCTGCGTGACTTGGCGGCGAGGCGCGGGTTGAGCTACACGGACATGCTGAATCAGGCGCGAGCGTCGGGGATCGACCTCCCGGACGAGTGAGACGGCGAATAGCGAGAGCCGCTTGTGACAAATAACAAATCCGTGAATTCATTTAACCACGCTGTAGCTTCGACCCAACGTCGTGCTTCCGTACCTGTACACCCTGTACAGCAACGTGAGCGACGTGAACCCGTCACGCGTCTCCTGCCACCGCTCCACCGCCTCCACGACGAACCCCGCGTCTCTCAGCCAATCGAAAAACACACGCTGCGCACGCCCGTCGCCTCGTCGCGTGTGCGACAGCAGCGCCATCGTGCCGGGGCCGGAGAGCCTCGACAACGTTCGAACTAACCCGCGCCACGCCTCAGGGTGCTCACCGTACACGACGTCCGCGAGGAGCAGAATGTCGGGGTACGCCTTCGCCTTCCCGACCGAGGTCCGCGGTTCGATTCCTCGCTGTGCCGCGACCCAGTCATCGACAGTCGCCGCGTCTTCCTCGTCTCCCCACAGCAAACGCGTCGTTTCCATCTCGCCGGCGATGACCCCCGCGTTGTCCTTCGCGTTCCGCGCGCACATCTCGACGACTAGATCGTCCCCGTCGGTGCACAGCACCCTGGCGCCCATCTTCGCCGCCACCATGGACGATAAACCGAGCCCGCCGCCCAGCTCCACCACCACGGCGTCCGCCCACCAGTCCCTCGCGAGCGCTGCGGCGTTTGAATGCATCTTTGTTTTTGAAGGCGACGACGAACTCGACCCCGACCCCGCTCCCGCTCCCGCTCCCGCTCCCGCTGCTTCGGCGTCGTCCTTCAGCGCGTCCGGGTTGAACGCCCGCGCGGCGCCGGAGCTTGCCATGTACCTCGCCAGGAGCTCCGCGCTGTCCCACACCGCGGCGCCCGTGCCAGCACCGGCGGCGTCCCAGCGCTGGTTGAGCCTTAGCGTGAGTCCGATCTCGGGGTAATGGAACTCTCGATGCTTCTGGCGCAGGCGGCCCATGAGCGGCGACAGGGGTGTGTCCCGGACGATGGCCAGCGCGGTGGTCTCGGTGTCGGGCTCGATGCACGTCTGCGACGAGCTCTTGCGAGCGTCGGGCCTCGACGGCGGGCGATCCCCGCCGGCCCTGTCGCCCCCATCGGACGCGGCGACGACGACGCACGCGTAGTGCATCGCCAGCGTCGCCACGGAGATGCGCGCGGCGGACGACGGGCCGGGGGGATCGCGACGCCGACGAGTGCGCGCGATACCCGCGCGATAAGGGCGCGCCGCCGAAGCGGTGCATCCCGACGCGACCAGCGCGGGCATGGCGAGTGCGACGGCCAACAACTGCTGACGAGGCTAAAGAAAACAAAGTAAACAATCGAGCTCCGCACAGACGCCCGCGCGCGTGGGACTCGGGCCCGCCCCGAGGGTTGAACGATGGCCGATCCCACCGTCGCGGCCGCGATGACCGCGGCTCGCGCGCTTCTCTCCCCGGGAGATCCCGCCACGCTCGCGGCCGCGGACGCGCATCTGAGAGCCGTGAACGACGGCCCCGACGGTTGGAGGATCGCGCGAGATTTGCTCGCCGCACCCGCGGAGACTCCGGGCGATGTTCTCGCCCCACGGGTGCGTATCATGGGCGCTGCCATGCTACGACAACGGGCACACGCGGACGGATTCGCGATGACCCCGCCCGAGGCTGCGTCCATGACCGCGGAACTCCTCGCGATGCTCGGAACGCCGGAGGGCAGCGGAGAGTTGGGCCCCCACCTCGCGCAGATATCAGCCGCGGTGGCGACCGCGGGCGGCGCGGACACGCTCTTCTCCCTCGTCCAAAAAGCCACGGCGATCGCCGCGCCGGACTCCAACGGCGGGTGGCCGAACACCCCAGATCCCAACGCGACGCCACCGTGCGGACCCAACGCGCACGCGGCGGTCGCGCTCATGTCCGCGTGCGCCGAAGAGGCGCTCCATCGTTCCAAATCACACCCGCACGACGTCACGGAGGCGATGCAGGAAGCCCTCGACGACGTGACGTGGACGCTCCAGGCGGTCGTGTGCGACGGTAACGTCCCGGACGCGGCGCGCGCGGACGCGTTCACGGCGTGTAGGCTCTGGATTCCAGCGGGGGTCACCGCGAGCGAACTCGCGACGGATCGATCGCGTCTCTTCGACGCCGTCGTCGAGTTCGCCGTCGGCGGCGCCATGCGACTCGGGGACCCGACCGTGAAACTCGCGGCGGCGGAGGTTCTCGAGGAGCTGTGCGCGGCGTCGGACCCGCTCCCGGGTCGAACCGCGGCGGTCGATTCGGTGCTCAAGCGGCTAGAGTCGGAAGTTGACGCGTGCGAGGTAAGTTTCTTGTTATTCTCGTATGGGCAATTGGATTGACGGCGTGTTTTGTTTACTCTTAAACACTTACAGGCGTTTGCAAATTCTCGGTTGGGTTGGAACCTGGGCGACGACCCCGGGGATGACCCGGAGCTCGAGCGGATACGCGCGCACGTGTGGTCGGTGGCGACGACGTGCGGCGCACTCGCGGCGTCCGAGCCCGGCGCCTTCGCGACGCACGGCCACGGTAAGTGCGTCCGGTTCCTGACGCAGGTTGCCGGGAGGGCAGACGCGAGAACCGCGTCGGCGGCGCTCGCGTCATTGAGATCACCGCCGCCACGGGGACTGTGCGCGCACCTGCGGTCGCCGTCGCAGCTCAACGCCGTGTTCGACGCGCTGTGCCTCCGGCTGGCGACGCGCGCGGCGGGTGCGGGTTGGCGCGCGTTCGTCAGCGAGAGCGCCGACAGGCTCGCCGTGGAGAGAACCATCGGAGGCGGCTACGACCAAAACCGATCGGAAGCGCCGGGCCCTACGTCTTTCGACGACGACGAGGAACTCGCGGCGGTTCCCGACGTGGAAGCCGCCGTCGGGTCACTGCACGCGGCGATGGGCACGGAAGTGTTCATGCAGACGGTGTTTGACCGACTTTCGAAGGCTTCCGGAGACCCGGTAAACGTCGCCGCGGAGCTCGCGATGCTCGCGGATTCGGGGTACCCGCTGTCGCCGGATGCCCCGGAGGACCCTCGATGCGTCGACATCGCCAACGCACTCGTCGGCCTCCCGGTGTGCGACCTCGCGCCCGTCAAATCCCTCGTCGCGCGGACCTTCCGCGGTCCGTTCAAAAGGCTTTTAACGTCCGATCCCGACTCGTTCTCCCGGGCCACGCGGTATTTACTGAGAGCGAGCGTCGCTGACACGCCGGATGAATCCATCGCGTGCGCGCGCGCGTGCGTGCGTACCATCGGCACGCTCATCGAGGACGTGTGCGTGGGTGGGCACGACGTCGTGCGATCGCACCGCGCGGGTATCGACGCCGTGCTCGGTGAGACGAGGGCGTTGACGAGTCGGGACAGGGGCGCTTTCATCTCCGCGGTTTGCCAGTTTTATCTCGCCGCGAAGGACCCCGGCGCGATCGACGAGCTCGCGGCGCATCGCATAGCGCACCTGACCTCCGACCAGCGCGCGGCGACGGGCGGCGGCGGCGGTGCGAACGAGGCGGCGTACGCGGCGGAGTCAGCTGGTGAGATACGCGTGTTGAGGGACTGGTGCGAGAGCGGCGCCGCGTCCGTCGCGAGGCGGGAGACGATCGACTCGATATGGCGCGCCAGCTGGCGGTTCATGGAGCTCGCCGTGGACCGCGGGTACGGCGGCGTGTCGCGCGAGTGCTGCGAGCTGTGGCGGACGCTACCGCTGGCGTCCGCGTCGGTGAACGACGACGACGTGGCCACCGCGTTGAGCTTGGTGGACCAGACCCTTCGTCGACTTTCCACGAAACGGTTCGACCCCGACGCCTTCGCGAGCGTGGTCGATACTCTGTCCGCGTTCCTCGAGGAGAACGTGCGTGTGGACGAGGCGACTGCGTTGCTGAGCACCGCGATCGAGCTGCTTTGGCGGGAGGGCGAGAAGCTTCCGGAAGCGTCCAGAATGCACGGGAAGGATGACCGGTTGAGCCACTCGCCGGACGCCGCGGCGGCGGCTTTCAAAGCCGCCGCCGTCGTCGCGACCAAATCGCGCACCTCCACCTCGCCGTGCTCAGCCACCGACGCGTGCCTTCGCCAGGCGTCCATGCTGTGCCGCGGGCAGAGCGTGGAGCCCACGACGAGCGCGTTGCGACTCATCGAGCACGTGTGGTCCAGGGCTCCGTGGAGTACCGACGCCGAACACTCCGAGTCGTCTTTGTTCGGTACGCTCGGCGCTGCCACCGTCGCGGGCGTCGCGGCGGCGGCGGCCGAGTGCGCTAACCCCGCGCTGTTGGAACCCATCGCGCTCGCGCTGTGGTCGGCATCGGCGCGGTGCGCGGAGGAGGGCGGGACGGAGGCGAGCGCGTGGCTCGGCGGCGTGATGGTCGGGGCGCTCGCGCGCGGGGACGGTTTGTTGGGGAAGGCTGTTGAGAGTTCGGCGATGCGCGCGGGCGCGGTGACGACGTCGCACGTGGACGCGTTCGTGTACGCGTGCGCGATGCGACGGCCGCAGCATCCCGCGCGGCGTGTCGCGGAGCTGGTGGACGCGTTCGGGCGCGCGTGCCGGGGTCACGGACCGGCCTCGGTGTTGGAGGAGTACCGGTAGGCTGGTGCTGTCGACGGGAATGTGATGAAAACTTGGGCGATACCAGATTGGGACTCCTGCGTTTCGGCGCTTTGCAATTTTTCGTTTTTCCCGACTGCTTGCGTCACCTGCGTGAAGTAGCCAATCAGAAACGCCGGTCGACCGCCACGCTGGCCTCTGCGCCTCACGTGACTCGCGTTCATTTCTGGAAAAAGTGCCGAGCGCCCATAAATATCCCAATCGCCACGAAATTGCGGCGTCTCGAGGTGCCGTTTCTTGAGTCACGAACCGTGGGTATCTTCCAGTCAACAGATTCGCATTTTGGGCACAGAGCAATTAGTCGCTACTTTTTCGCCTTTCGGAGGGCCCTCCGACGTCGGAAGCCTTCCAAAAGAATGCGACTGAGCGGACGCGACCGCACTTCCTCGCGGCGTCGAGGTGGGTTTAGCGGGATGGGTGTCACCACCAGGGGAGGCGCGCGCGCGTGTGTCGTCGACACGGGCTCGACGGCGACGCGCGCGAACGCCCCGCCGGCGCGCGGGGCGGCTCACACCGGGGCAGAGAGAGAGGCCCGGGGGGTGGTGAGGGATAAACAGAGGCGTGGGTTGGAGGTGGCGGAAGGGCCGGGCGCGACGGGCGCGACCGCCCTTCTCCGCGACCGGGGCGCCAAGCGGAGCGCCGACGCGGCTCCGCTCGGTGCCGAAGCCGCGAGCAACGCCCGCCGGCGCGCGGGCGAGGCTGTCACCGACGTGACGTCACTTCCGGTGCGCACCCACCCCTCACGCAACGAACCGACCATTTCGCGTCTCTCCCTCTTTTTTTTCAGTCGCCCCCTCGCCCGCCGCTCGCTTTCCCCGCCGCCGCGCGACTATCTCAGCCCTGAATCACTCGACTGACATCGCGCTGCCCTCTCTGTCTGTGTCGCAGGACGATGTGCTGGAGGTGGTCTTCGGGCATCTCGCGCGCGACGCGTCACCGGGCCAGTATTTCAACGCAATGCTCACGTGAGTTCGACAACCCCCCGGCCACCCGAGAGCTCTCTCCACCACAGCTGTGAGGCTTCAAAAACCGAGAAGTCTCACCCGACCAACTGTTGAACTTTCCAAGTCGCTGACCTCGACCGCGCGCGCCCTTCCCCGAATGAACGCAGGTCCAAGCGCTTCCACGACGCGGGCATGAGCAAGCGCGCGCTCTCCGACGTCGGCGAGAAGGGTACGTTCATCCCCGCGTACCCCACGCGCCGCACCCACGCGCGCCAATTCCACCCCCGTCGCGTCTCTCCAAAGAAAACACCCGAACTTTCCGGGAGCTCGGCTCGATTTCCCAAATCTCCAAAAAAGTTCCCCCCTCTCTTCAAAAATATCTCACCTCGACCCTTCCCCCTCTCTGTCCAGTCCTGTCCAAGGCGACCCCCGAGAACTGGAACGAAGGCGCGTCCGCCTTCGCCGAAGCCGCCGTCGACGCCGGCAGCGTCTTCGCCACCTTTCTCGTCGGCAGCGTCGACTTTTACTGCCGCGACTCCACGCTCGAGTGCGATGAGCAATGCGCAAAGGCTAGGCGCTCCCGCGGGGCTTCGCTCCTCGCGCGCGCCGCCGTCGCCGGCTCCCCCGACGCGCACCACACCCTCGCCATCATGCACTTCAACGGCAGCGGCGGTAAGCGCAAGGACAAGGACCCAGAGACGGGCGCCGCGTTCTGCGCCAGGGGGAACATCCTCTTCGGGTCCGCCGCCGCCAAGCGCGAGCTCGGTCACTGCCTGCAAGACGGGTTCGGCGTCGAGCAGGACGTTCAGCTCGGTCGCAAACTCCTCGCGGAGGCTGCGAAAGCGGACGCGACGACACCCGCGATGGACACCGCGGTCGTCGCGGCGACCGTCGCGGCGGGCGCGGTGGAGGAACGTCTGCGAAAGCGCAACGACATCAACACGCTCAACGCCGCAGTCGCCGCCGCCGCCGAGGTGAGCGCCGCCGCGAAGCACGCCGCGGAGCAACACCTCACCGCGCCGCCCGTCGCACGGTTCCTCCTGGACTGGTACGACCCGGAGGTGTGCGGCAACGTGCTCCAGCCGGGAACGCACGCGTGCTCGCACCCGCTGTGCGGGCGGGTGGAGACGCGGAGGCACGAGTTTCGCCGATGCTCGTGCTGCGGCCGCGTGCGATACTGCAGCCGGTCGTGCCAGAGCCTAGACTGGCGCTTGCAACACAAGTTCGCGTGCCTGCCGCTGCTGGAGCTGTACGGCTGGATCGAGAGCGATACCGAGTCGCAGGATACGACGAACCAGGCGTTCGGCGACGAGGCGGAGCTCGCGCTCGCGTCGGGCGCGAGCTCCAACGACCTCACCGCGGACTTGCCCGTCGAAGCCGAAGCGGCTCGATGACGTACTCGACGCTATGAAAAAACGTTAACGCATACGCAGTGTTCACACGCGCGTGAGACACACGTGTATGCTCGCAGACGAGGAGGTTTCAAACGGAAAGAGGGTACTACTAACCGCTCTCTTCTATTAAGTGCTTCGTATTAGACACGACGCGGCGGTCGCCGAATGAGGGGCGGCCGCCGCGCAGGGCTGGATTGGGAAAATATTACAACCGGAAAAATATCATGGGACGTCGCGCCTGACACACACGGGCGGGATAACCTAGCAAAGAGACTACTAACAAAACGGACGATAGCACGAGTGAGTTTAGTTTCAATTCGAGAACATAATCAACAAACGATACACGACGCGCCGCGCGAGTCTGCACGAGTAGCGACGTGACAACAACTCCGACGCATGTCTCGGTATTAAAAATAATCTCGAGGCCGGCCCTGTCGTCAGAGGAAGTACATCCCCCGGCCGAACATCGCGTACATGAACATCATCACCATCACCTGCTTCCGTTGCGGCGCGGGAACCATCGGCAGTATCATCAGCACGTACCAGTAGTTCACCACGAGCGAAAACAGCGACGAGAGGATGTTGAAACCCATCATGATCAGCGGCAAGCCGTAAATCAGCATACCCGGGTTCGACAGCAATCCCTTCACCATGCTCCCGATGTTAAAGTCAAAGCTGGGCATGCCACCCGCCGCCCCGCCACCGCCACCACCCATACCCCCGAACCCACCCTGCGCCTGAAACTGCCGCAGGATCTCCTCGATGGGTATGCCGCCCATGCCGCCCATACCAGCGCCTCCGAACGGATTGCCCCCTCCTCCGAATGGGTTGCCGCCGCCGCCACCCGGCCGTCCCTCCGCGGCGTCCGCGCCGAACATGTCGTACGTCGACCTCTTACCCTTGTCGCTCAGGACGTCCCACGCCTTGTTCACCTTCTTGAACGCGTCCTCCGCGCCCGGCGCGGTGTTCTTGTCGGGATGAAGCTGCAGCGCGAGTTTCCTGTACGCCTTTTTGAGATCCGCCTCGGACGCGGACTTGTCGCAGCTGAAGATGTCGTAGTAGTCCTTGGCGCGGTTGACGCGGGTGACGAGCTCGCGTTGCTTCGGGGTGGATGTGTCGGGCCGGCCCTGGGGCTCGGGCCGGGCGCTGGAGGTGGACGCGCCCGCGCCGCTCGATGCCCTCTGCCTCGCGCCGGATCCCCCTCCTGGGGACGCGCCGGAGCGCTGTACCTTCTTCGCCAGTCGCACCAGGTCGATCTGTTAAAATCGCGTGATGGGTACGCGTGTGTTGGGTGGGAGGTCAGTGAATAGTTCGCGATGGACGGCGGGATGCAGGGACGGGTTCACATGGGTTCACGGGGGGGGCGCGGGCGAGTCTCAGATTGAGATCCCTCCCCCGTGATGAACCGCCCCGGGCCACGATTCATTCGGGTCGCACCTTCTCGAAGCACGACGACGTATCCGCTCCGGCCTCCCGCAGGTAGACGCGGAGCTGGGACACCGACATGGCGTCCACGTCGACCGCCATGGCTCACCGTTCGCGAGTTCACACAGTGGGCGCCAAACGGCGAGAACTTTTTGCCAATGGGCGATTTGCTTCGAAAGAAGGCACGGGCAAACAGACAGAAATCTATTTCATGCGAAATAAACACGCAGGAATTTTCACGCCCACGCGACCAGTTTGAACTGCAATGGTGTTTGTGATTAAGACTCTTAATATTTA
>Ga0209425_10005862_pt1 | contig 11920 bp, 11 predicted proteins | sample COG_05_FD_184749 | JGI IMG/M metagenome (GOLD analysis project Ga0209425, IMG submission 184749) | Pelagic Microbial community sample from North Sea - COGITO 998_met_05 (SPAdes) (version 2) | ecosystem: Environmental > Aquatic > Marine > Neritic zone/Coastal water | place: Helgoland, sampling... | reverse complement strand
TGGGGAAACTGTTCAGGGTACTGCTATTAATACCGATGATGCTGGTTCTATTAGTAACTTAACATTTAATATTCCAAATTCAGATACTCTTAGATTTAGAACTGGTGAAAGACAATTTTTATTAGCAGATAATGAGTCCGGTGATCTAATTACAGCTTCAACTTATGCAGAAGTTGTTTATCAGGCACAAGGACTATTGCAGACAAGAGAAAATGTTGTTGTATCTACTAGAGTTCCAAGAATACAAACTTTTGCACAAGGTAGTGCTACGGAATTTAGAACTACTACAAATACTTTCAATCGTGTTAATGTCGTTGGTTGGGTTGATCCATTGGCTGAAACATTTTTGGTTGATGCTGCATTGTATCCAGATGGAGTATTCTTAACAGATGTTGAATTGTTCTTCAAGACAAAAGATGAAGACGGACTTCCAGTAACATTACAGATTCGGGATACTTTGAATGGTTATCCTGCTCAAACGATTGTACCGTTTTCGGATGTTACTATGTTCCCTGCTGACATTGATGTTAGTAACGATGCTTCAGTTGCAACTAAGTTTACATTTCCATCTTTGGTTTATTTACAGCCTGGCGAGTATGCAATTGTTGTCTTGAGTAATAGTTTAAAGTATGAGGCATTTATTGCTGAGATGGGTGAGAATCAAGTTGGTACGGATAGGAAAATTTCTGAACAACCATATGCTGGTGTATTCTTTAAATCACAGAATGCTTCAACATGGACACCAGAACAAAATCAAGATTTAACATTTAATATTAATATTGCACAGTTTGCTACAGGTAATCCTGCTAATGCTGTTTTTAATAATAATAATACTTCATCTACCATTAAAGCTGATATTATTCAAATTGTCCCACAAGAAGTTAGAATTAATAAAACTAATATTGCATGGGGTGTTAAGTTAAGAGATGCTGGTTCAGATACGTTTGATATTGATTATAATCCTATTATTCAGAATACTAATTTTTTATTGAATGATCAAAAACATATTACATCTACTCAAAATAGAGTAGATTTCCAATCAAGAGCTAAATTATCATCATCTAGTAAATTTATAAGTCCTATTATTGATACTGCTAGAAATAGTGTTATTACTGTTGAAAATATTATCAACAATACACATGATGCAGATCAGATTACATCTGGTGGTGATGCTACAGCAAGATATCTTACAAGAAGAGTAACACTAAAAGACGGATTTGATGCTACGGATTTGGAGGTATTTATTACTGCTAACCGCCCTTCAAATGCTAATATTTTTGTTTATTATAAAGTATTGTCACAGTTTGATACTGCTCTATTCGATGATAGGCCTTGGACATTGATGAAGGAAATATCAAATGTTAAAAGTGTTTCTTCATCTGTTGATGAACAAGAGTATTTGGAACTTGAATATTCCCCTGTTGGAATGAATACAAATTATGTTGATTCAAATAATGTGACATATGATAGTTTTAAAACTTTTGCTATTAAGATTGTTATGATTTCACCAAAGACGACAAAAGTTCCATTAATAAAAGACCTAAGAGCTATAGCATTAGCATAATATTATGAAAAGTATAAAAATAAATGATACAGGATATGTTAGGGATATAGATTCTAAAGCAGTACTTAATACAGATAGAAAAGCATTAGAAAATTATAAGCTTTCCATAAAGAAAAAACAGGAAGAAATTGATGATATAAATAATATGAAAAGAGACATATCAGAACTTAAAGAAATGATAAAGACTTTATTAGGAAAACAAAATGGCTAAAATCGTACAAACTAGAAGAGGCACTACCGAGCAACATAAAGGATTCGATGGACAGCAAGGTGAGATAACTGTTGATCTTACTGAAAATACAATTAGGGTACACGATGGAACAGTATTTTTAGAAACCGACCCAGCAGGTTATCCTCTTGCAAGAAGTGATATGACCAATGTTGCTAATGTTGTTGGTATTATCCAATTAAAACTATCTGATGGAACGCCAGGACAGGTAATAGCAACAGACGGAATAGGTACTATAGCATTTTCAAGTTCACCTGATGTTTCTGGTTCTATTATTAGTGGTGATTTATCAGGTACTATTGGTAATGCACAAATAATTCCACAAGTTGTTGGTACAACCGAACTTACTGATTTTAATGTAACAAGAATAAAATTAGAACCTGATGCTGTTGACAATAGTAAACTAGCTGATAATGCTGTACAAACTGAAAACATTGTTAATTCACATATAATTACTTCTAAAATTGCTAACTTAAATGTAACAAGAGATAAATTAGAACCTGATGCTGTTGACAATAGTAAACTAGCTGATAATGCTGTACAAACTGAAAACATTGTTAACTTGACTGTAACAAGAGCAAAATTAGAAGCAGACATAATCGACAATAGTAAACTAGCTGATGATTCTGTACAAACTGAAAACATTGTTGATGCTGCTATTACTTCTGATAAAATTGATACTTTAGATGCTAGTAAAATTACGGGTACTTTTCAGAATGTTGATGGTGTTAATATAAAGAATTTACCTTATGATATATCTTTTCTTGCTGGATGGGATTCAGAAACCCTGCCGGTAGAATTATTGGTACAATCATATGCAGAAATGATCATGGGGAGAACAGGAGCATTTGAGGGTGGAATTGGATCAATAGAAACCCCATCTGAGGGTTCATCAGTCCAACTTGACGTACAATTAATACTTGCAGGACAATCAAGTTCCAATAGTATTTATTCTACTAAACCAACATTTAGTGGTGGTACTGGAGTATTCAATGACGGAATTTTAAATACTACTGGACAAAATGGATTTAATTCTGGTGATAAATTAACTTTTAGAGTTACACAAATCGGCTCAGATCCAACTTTTGGATTTGGGGTGAGATTTATGTTGAAGTGTAGAGTATAAAAATAGGAAGACAATATGGCTAAACAAGTTCAAATACGAAGAGGTACTACTGTAGAGCATGGTGCGTTTATAGGTGCTAACGGTGAGATAACTATTGATGGAGATAAAGATACAATAGTAGTGCATGATGGTAGCACTGCTGGTGGATTTCCTCTAGCAAGACAAGATATGAGCAATGTTTCTAATAATATTGGTCTATCTCAATTAGATATTTCTAATGTTGGTACGCCAGGACAAGTATTGCAAAAAGATAATGGTGAGACTTTGAGTTTTGTAAATTTCCCCGATAGTGCTGTATTTTCTATTGGTGGTGATTTATCTGGTACTATTGGTAATGCACAAATAAATCCTAATACTGTTGGACTTTCTGAATTAAATGTTTCTGATTCATTAGCTGGTGATATACTTACTACTAATGGTAATGGTGTATTATTTTTTACAAATCCACAAACACAAATAGCTATAAGTGGGGAAGTCAACGGCACAATCGGAGATGTATTAATATCTGATGATGTAATCAGTAATGCTAAAATGCAAGTAAATAGTATTGGACAAAATAATATTATTAATAACAGTATCAATAATGATAAAATTGCTGATCTTACTATAACAGATGAAAAGATTATAGGACTTACTGCTGATAAATTAATCGCAGGCGGTACATTACCTGCATTAAAAGGCCCTGAAATTACAGAACTTCCTTATGATATATCTTTTCTTGCTGGATTTGATAGTGAAACAATTCCCTCCGATTTACTAGAACAAGTATACGGTGAAATGATTATGGCAAGAAGTGGGAAATTTGATGGAGAGGTAGGTTATATTGCTACTACTGGTGCTGGACAACCAATTATGATGGACGTACAAAAAAATGAAGTATCAATATATACAACCCAGCCATCATTTGTTAGCGGTACAGGATCACAAAACATGACTTCTGGTGTATTGAAAAATGATAATACATTTGTGTCTGGTGATAGGTTAACATTTAGAGTTACACAAATAGGAATTGGAGAGGGTACATTTGGACAAGGGTTAAGATTTACATTAAGATGTAGAGTATAAATAATAAAAAAACATAAGGTTAAACATTATGCCAGCTAAATTAGTACAGATAAGAAGAGGAACAACATCCGACCATAGCGTATTCACCGGAAAACAGGGTGAGATAACTGTTGATTTGGAAAAGGATACAGTTGTTGTGCATGATGAATCTACTCAGGGTGGGCATCCTCTCGCCAGAGAGGATATGTCAAATGTAGTTGGACAAGTTGGACTAACACAGTTAAAACTTTCAAATATAAATTCCCCAACTTCTGGACAAATTTTAACTGTTGATGGGAATGGTAATATACTTTTTTCTAATAATAATGCAGATGTTTCATCAACTAGTATTGGTGGTGATTTATCTGGTACTATTAGTGATGCACAAATAAAACCTAATACTATTACAGTTAATGAGCTTAATACGGTTGAGGGACAGCCAGGAGAGGTACTTATTACAGATGGAATAGGTGGTATTTCTTTTGGGCCGATGGATGCTAACCCAGTATTGGGTGGTGATTTATCTGGTACTGCTTCTTCTGCTATTATTACTCAAAATGCAGTTGGTATTATTGAACTTGATGTTGCTGATGGAACAACTGGACAAGTACTTTCAAGAAATGCTAATGGTAATTTAGAATTTATTAATGTAACATCTAGTGTAACAATTGGTGGTGATTTGTCAGGGCCTGTTTCTTCTGCTATCATTATTGAAAATGCAGTAACAGATACAAAGTTATCAGACGATGCTACAAATGACGCAAATAGAGCAGTTGGAACAAATCATATTAAAGATTTAAATGTTACTGAAGGTAAGTTAGCAGCAGATTCAGTAACAAATTCTAAGATTGCTGACGGTGCAGTTGATAGTAATAAAATTGCTACTAGTGCAATTGATAATCTCAAGATTGCTGACAATGCAGTTGACAGTTCTAAGATATCTAATAATTCAGTTAATGGTGATAAGATTGCTAATAATGCAATTACTGCTTCTAAAATAGCTAATGATGCAGTTGACAGTTCTGCGATTACTAACAATGCTGTTGGGATTTCTGAGTTAAATGTTTCTGATGCAAATGCTCAGCCCGGAGATGTATTATCTACTAACGGTAATGGTGTTCTCCAATTTATGGCTGCTGCTTCTGGTGGAGGTTCTGATGGTATTCAAGGTATGCAAGTATTTGATACTGCTGGTGTTTTTACATGGACAAAACCTGCTGGTGTTACAAAAATATTATATTTCGTAACTGGCGGTGGGGGCGGTGGCCTTGATGGATCTGGTGGTGGTGGAGCTGGTGGAGGAACATCAATGGGATTTCTTGATGTAACCAGCATTGTAAGTGAATCTGTTACAGTTGGTAATGGTGGAGCAAGAGGCAACACAACAGGGGGCACTGGAGGAACTTCGTTATTTGGTAATAACGGAACAGGTATTGGCGGAGGTGGTGGACAGTCCGTAGCGGGAAATAATCGTGGTTCTTCGATAGGCGGCAGTGCTACTGGCGGAATTTTTAATATCACAGGTGGACGGGGTACGCCTGGAGGGCATAATAATGGATCAAATCTTGCATCGGGTGGTACTGGTGGAACTTCTTTTTTTGCAGGAGTTGGTGGTGGCGGAGAAGGTGGACTCGCTAATAATCCCGGCGGTGATCTTGGAACTACTGGCACAGATGGCAATCCGGGCGCAGTTGTAATTATAGAATTCGCATAATATAATAAGGAATAAGTTATGGCATTTATAAATCAAGGTAGACACGTTGGTACGGTTGGATTACAAGATCCTGAAACACTAACTATAGTAGGTAACGAGGTAGATCCTGTTGGTTCGGTAGAATATAGGGATAATTTTAAAATTCATACTTATACTACAACAGGTGTATTTGAAGTTACTGGTTCTAGACCTGTAAAGATGGATATTATGTCTGTTGGTGGAGGTGGTTCAGCAGGTGGTGGTGGTGGCGGTGCCGGAGGAATGGTTGAGGCTACACAAATTACTTTAGAACCAGCAATATATGATGTAATAGTTGGTGCGGGGGGTTCATCTGGAGTTGGAGCAGCAGTTAGAGGTGGTGATACTGTTTTTAGAATACAAGGTGATAGTAATACTAATGTTGGTGTGCCAGATGCTTTCGGTGGTGGTTCTGGTAGTATAATAGGGCCAAATGGTGCTGGTTCTGGTGGTTCTGGATCGGGTTCTGGTGGACAGGGTGTTTCTGGACAAGGACATAATGGCGGTAGTCCTGGCGGTGGTTCTGGAGGTTGTTCGGGTGCAACAGGCGGTGGCGGTGGTGCAGGAAGTGCCGGTACGAATGCTGGCGCAATTCAAGGATGCGCTCCATGTGGTGGTTGTAAGGGTGGAGGCCCTGGAGGTACTGGCGGGCATGGAAGAGAAAATGATTATAGAACTGGTACTAATGTAGGTTATGCTGGTGGTGGTGCTGGTGGTGGAGTGAATTTAAGACCACAAGCACCAGACGGTAGTTCTATTCCTGGCTTCGGTGGCGGAGGTAGTGCAGTAGGAAATACAAATGGTGTTCAGAATAAAGGTGGTGGTGGAGCAAGACAGGGAATTCCACGTTTTCCTGGCAATGGTTTTGGAGGTAGTGGTATTGTTGTTATTAGAGCACCATTTCCAGCAAGAGATGGTATATAGAGAGGGAATAATTTTATGGCACATTTTGCAAAAATTGTAGATAATAAAGTAGTTAATGTTATAGTTATCGAACAAAGTGTTTTGAATGAATACATTAAAAGAACAAAAGAGGATTGTGAATGGATACAAACATCATATAATACATATGGTGGGGAACATTATAATTCTGAAACTGGATTAAAAGATGACGGAGTACCACTAAGATATAATTTTGCAGGTATAGGATTTACATATGATAGAGATAATGATGCATTTATTCCCCCAAAACCATATCCTAATTTTGTTTTAAATACAGAAACATTTAGATGGGAGCCTCCAGTTCCATATCCAGAAGGATTTCCTGGCGGTTTAAGAAGATTTGTATGGGATGATGATTATTCTGATGAATATAGATGGAGAGATTTATGGCAGAACGAATTATCATATCTTAATCCTGAACATAGGTATTATGATCCTACTATATCTCCAGAACCATTTTTTATAGACATACCGTGGAAATGGTGATTTTAAAGAACTTTGATATTATAAATACAAGTGTTGCAGCATCTAATATTGATATGTAAGGGAATAAAGGACGTTATAAATAGATTTAAAGAGTAATGTAATAGTAACCATCAGTTAAAAAATAATTTATAAAGGAATACAAAAATGGCTAATGATTTTAAAAACGCACAAAATACGAATGTAACGACACAGGAAACTGTATACACAGCACCAGCTTTAAAGGATAGTATTATTCTTGAATTGGATGTTGCTAATGTATCTGCTGCAGCAGTTACCACTACTGTTAAGATTTATGACTTGACTGATACAGCATTTGCTCATATCGTCAAAGATGCTCCAGTTCCATCAGGCGGTACATTGCAGATTATTTCTGGACAAAAGATTATCCTTGAAGCTGGTGATTATATTTGTGTATCTGCTTCTGGTGCTTGTGACGTTATCTGTTCAATCTTAGAAGATGTTAATTCATAATCTATAATATAGATAATAATTTAAAAATATAAAATTAAAAAAAAGGATACTTAAATGGCTTATCTAGGACGAGATGTACAATACGGTGCATTGGAAAAGCAAGACCTTACAGGTGATAGCTCAACGACTGTATTTACTTTGGACAATGCAGTTGCAACATCTGCTAGTCTGATTGTTTCAGTTGGTGGTGTTATTCAAGAACCTGATACTGCTTATACAGCAGACGGTACAACATTGACATTTACTGCTGCTCCATTGGCAACTGATAATATCTATGTAGTTTTCATGGGTAAAGAATTAACTAATGTTGCAATGCGTGATGCTATTAGTTTTCAAACTGGTACAGGTGATGGTTCAAGTGTTACACCTTTAACTATGTCGGTTTCTGCTCCAAGTGCTCAGAGCATAATGGTTATGCTGAATGGCGTAACTCAAGTACCTGATGCAGATTATTCTGTTTCTGGAACAACATTAACATTCTCTACTGCTCCAGCAAATGGCGTTTCTATTCTTGTTTATCATTTGGGCCACACTGCTAATATCGGTGTTCCTGGCAATGGTACTGTAAGTGCTGAAAAGATTTCTATCAGCGGACAAGCACAGGGCGACATTATGTATTACAATGGTTCTGCATGGGTTCTTCTACCTACTGGAACTGCTGGACAAGTACTAACCTCTGGTGGTGCAGGCGCAAATCCATCTTGGGCATAAATAAATGACCATGCACCACTCACCATAAGGTGAGTGGTCTATCATTTTTCATATTAAATAGGAATTAAGTATGCCAGTAATAAATGTAAATTTAATAGATACCTTTGATCAATGGAGAATAAAAACTAATACTATTAGTAATAGTTTTGGTGATTTAGATTTACTTAACACAACGGTTAAGAGTGACTTAGTATCTGCTGTTAATGAAATACGCGATACTGCTGGAATTCAGGAAGTAGTAGAAGATACTACCCCAAGCCTTGGTGGGATTTTAAATTTAAATTCATACGATATTACTGGTAATGGAAACATTAATATAACAGGTATTATTAATGGTACAATTAATTTAGGTGGTGACTTAACAGGTACAGCTGATTCTGCCCAGATTGCAGAAAATACAGTTGGTATTACAGAATTAGATCTCAGTGACGGAACAACTGGACAATACTTAACTAGAAATAGTTCTAGTGGATTATCATTCACTACATTAGATATTAGTAGTGAATCAGTTGGTGGTGATTTATCTGGTACTATTGGTAATGCACAAGTTATACCTAGTGTTATTACTGGCACTGCTGTTGGTGGTGATGTTACTGGTACGGTTGGTGCTATTCAAATATCTCCAAACACAGTTGGTATTTTAGAATTAGATGTTGTTGATGGAACAGCTGGACAATTACTTGCAAGACATTCTTCTGGTGGGTTATATTTCACTTCTATGACCCCTGATGGTAATATGGATTCCGCTGTTGGTGGTGATTTATCTGGTACTATTAGTAATTCATTAATTATTGCTAATGCTATAACAACAAATAAAATTGCTGACAATCAAGTAACAGATCCAAAAATTGTTAGTATGGATGCTGGTAAATTGACAGGATCTTTATCTACTGAAACTACTAATTTATTCGTAACTTCATTTATAAATTCTGCCGAAGCAACTAATGCATTTGCACCTGCTAGTTCGTCAGCTGCTGGTGGAACTGTATTTTTTGGATTTAATACTAGCGGTATAAACGGAGCAACATTAACAGTTGAAACAAGTCAAGACTCAAGTGATACATTTGTAGTTGATGATTATGTAGAAACTTTTCTTGCTTCGACAAACACTTCTTTTTCAATAAACAGTAACGGACATTTAGAAATCACACTAACTTGATAAACTTGAGGAAAATAATATGGCACTTTTAGATTTAGGAAAAATAAAAATAACAAATAAAGGTTTATGGTCAAATGTGACTAATTATGAAGTGGATGATTTTGTCCAAAGTGGTAAACATACTTTCATTTGTATCGCAAATAATTTAAATGAAGAACCTTATAATGTTTCAACCTCTACTTTGAATTCATCATTCTGGAGTTTTATGGCTCAGGGTGCTGAAGCAGGGGATTGGAACGCAGCAGAAAATACACCTGAGTATATTGAAAATAAACCAAAAATTCTACCTTGTATGGAGGTTATTTCTTTAAGTGAGTATTTTCCTGGCCTGAGATATCATGTTCATCACTTCATGTTAATGAGGGATAAATCACTTAGATGTTTTGGACAAAACAATTTAAGTTATAATTTGGGTGATGGTGATTCATCTGGTACTAGAGAATTTCCGTCCCAAACTGCAATTCCAGACAAGGTAAAAAGTTATGATATTTTTTATGGTGGTGGTCTTGTAATAACAGAAAAAGATGAATGTTGGGCATGGGGAAGGCAAGATTATGGACAATTAGGATTTGGACATACTACAACAGTCCCGTGGCCACGAAGAGTTCCATTACCATCGGGAATGACAAAATTTATTTCTGCTCAAGCAAGTTCTGGTACTAGTTATACCAGTGGAACGACTGCTATATATCTTTGTGAAAATTCACAAGGCGAGAGATTTGTTTATACTTGTGGAGATGGAAGATACGGGGCAATAGGAGATGGGACAACAACACAGCGCACAACCCTAACACAAGTATCTGCATTAAATGGACTAAACGTAGAAAAAGTATATGCAATGAGCTCCAATTACGAATGGTGTGCTGCTATTACATCCAATAAGGATCTTTGGACTTGGGGTTCGGATCGTAGAGGACTACAAGGAAAAGGTACAGATGGTGTTAATCAATTAACTCCGATTAAAGCTCAAGATAATTCGCTTCCTAATGTGGGTGTTACAAAAGTTCTTACAAATGCTGATAACTCTGTGGGATCAGTTGTTGTTCTTTTAGAAAACAATCAACTTTGGCTAACAGGACAAAATGATTATGGTATTGATGGGAGTGGTGTTGCTCAACAGAGAAACTCATGGGTACAAGTCCAAGGTGAGGGTTCTTCTGATGTGGTGGATTTTGTATTTAATGGTGGGAATGGCCATGCTTCATTGATGATTCTGAAAACTGATGAGAAAGTTCGTACCATTGGATATAATGGATACGGACAGTTGGGGATTGGAAATACCACTGATAGTCTTACTTGGCAAACTCCTCCCGCAACACGGAGTTATGCTGGCACAATTTTGGATTGTAATGTTAATGTTAAAAAAATAACGTGTAGTATGACTGGTGATAGCTATTCAAATTATATGTTTATCCGAGATGATGGTGAGTGGGATTCTCATGGACATGGAAAAGCATTTGCATGGGGTGATAATAACAGTGGACAGTTGGGTATAGGACATGGCTCTACTGGTAGTCCTGGCACCAATCGAACTGAATGGACAACATATTTTCCAAATGAATGTGCAGGACTTCCATCAAGAGTAATAGATATAAAAAATTGTGGAACTAGTACATCAAGATCAACAGTAGCATTATTAAGTGATGGTATAATTTATTCCGCTGGCGTTTCCGACGCCATCGGCCGTGAAACTGGTAATAATATTCATACATTTGGACGGGTAATTTTATAAGGAGCAAGAAAAATATGGCAAAGATAATATCAACACTAAAATATTTGATTACACCCGAGCAATCTGGACAAGATATTTTTACTGTAGAAACATTGGGAGATAATGAAGGACGAATATATTATTCATGTCCAGATTCTTTTGTAGCAGATGTTCAAGGTATACAAGATGATGATGCGGATTATAAAGAACATACAGTAGAAGAAGTTGATGCTGTTAAAAAAACACTCCGTTCATACAAACAGATAAATTATGATGTTGTAAATTCCATCAAAGAAAAGTATAATACAAATCAAGAAATGAAAGCAATTAGAACAAATGATGCAACTTATATCACATACGTTGAATCATGTATTGCGGAAGGTAATACTAAAAAAGAATTACTTGGTTTCTAATATTTTTTATTTCAATTGGAATTACTTTCTAAAGAACATCTAAAGCAATAAATTCATTTAACACGGTATAAAAAATGGCACGTACAAGGGTAAAGAGTTCTAATATAGAAGATATTAGTATTAGTACAGAAGATATTGCAGCTAATAGTATTACTGATGATAAGATAATCAGTATAGAAGCAGATAAACTTACGGGAACATTACTTGCCTCAACATTTCCTTCCACACTTCCAGCCATTGACGGTAGTGCCTTAACTATAGCAGCAGATAAACTTACGGGATCTATAGATGGTGCTAGATTGCCAGCTACACTTCCGGCCATTGACGGTAGT
>Ga0209425_10005860_pt1 | contig 11923 bp, 9 predicted proteins | sample COG_05_FD_184749 | JGI IMG/M metagenome (GOLD analysis project Ga0209425, IMG submission 184749) | Pelagic Microbial community sample from North Sea - COGITO 998_met_05 (SPAdes) (version 2) | ecosystem: Environmental > Aquatic > Marine > Neritic zone/Coastal water | place: Helgoland, sampling... | reverse complement strand
TAAAATTATGCAGATTAGAACCTCCTAATTTGTCAGTACTGATTGGCTGAACATGAAATTGTAAATTTGGCGTTTCTCGACTGTCATCACTTTTAGCAAATCCACATAATTGACTTGCCCCCATAGTCATTACGCCTCTTCTAAAAAAAGCAAACTCCATACCAATAATCATTTTGCCAAAAAAACTATTGATAGTTTTATTTAACGTTTTGATATTGTTTACTTTGTAGACTGGTCGTAACATTAAGTGATCTTGTAAGTTTTTCCCTACATTTGAGTTATGTTGGATAATTGATATGCCAAAATCTTTTAATTTTTTTTCATCACCAATACCAGAAGTTTGTAAAATATGTGGTGACCCAATAGATCCAGCAGATAATATTACTTCTTTATTTGCAATTACATTAATTAATGTTCCATTCTTCCAGTAAGATACACCAACTGCTTTATTTCCCTCAAAATTTATTTGTTTAACATGCGCTTTAACATCAACTTTTAAATTTGATCTTTTTTTAGCAGGGTTGAGGTAAGCAACTGCTGTACTGCATCGTAAACCATTTTTTTCTGTTACTTGAAAGTAATCACAACCAAAATTATCTCCTGTATTAAAATCATTAATTTTAGGAATGCCCATTTCTTCTGCAGCATTTCTAAATTGGTCTAAAATATCTAATTTAATTCTTATATTAGAGACTGATAAAGGTCCGTTTATTCCATGGTATTTATTTTTGCCTCGCTCTTGATCTTCTGATTTAATGAAATATGGCAATACATCATCCCAACCCCAACCTGTATTTCCCTGCTGTCTCCAGATATCATAATCACGAGCTTGTCCTCTGATATATAAAAGGCCATTAATTGACGAACTTCCACCTAATGTTTTGCCACGAGGATAATTAATTGATCTTCCATTTAAATTTTCATCTGGTTCTGTTTTAAAGCACCAATCGGTTCTTGGATTATGCATTGTCTTGTAATAGCCAACAGGGATATGAATCCATGGATAGGTATCTTTACCTCCTGCTTCTAATAAAAGTACTTTGTTTTTAGAATTTTTACTTAGCCTATTTGCAAGAACACAACCAGCTGAGCCTGCACCAATTATTATATAATCAAAAACATCCATTTATCTTTGTTTATATCTTTTTTTTATAAAATTAATTAATAAGAACAGGTGAATTTAATTTTTTTGTTTATAGGTTTAGTTTTACTTATTTTTGGGGCAGAGATCATTATAAGAGGTTCTGTAAGCCTTGGTAAAAAATTAAAAGTTTCTTTATTTGCTATAGGTGTTGTTATTGTAGCTGGTGGTACGTCTTTGCCTGAATTAGCAAGTAGTATTAATGCAGTCGTAACAAATCATGCTGACTTAGCAGTTGGTGCTGTAATTGGAAGTAATATTGCAAATTTAATTCTGGTCATGGCTGCCACATCTTTTTTAATTCCTATTAGTAACATTAATCAAAATCAAATTAACCAAGCTTGGATTAATATTTGCTTAGCAATTATTCTAATTATCATGAGCTATCTTATTTTACCTTTTAACTATTTATTTGGTATTTTATCGATTTGTTTATTGTTCATTATTATGTATATGCAAGTAAAGCAGGGTTCTCTTGATGTTTCAGAAGTCCAAGAAAAAGGGGATTATTCACTTTTCATCTTAATAATATTTATTGTGGGTGGAATAGTATTACTTATCTATGGATCAGATCTTTTTGTAGAATCTGCAATAAATATTGCAAATCAATTAAATATTTCAGAAGCGATAATAGGGGTATCTTTAGTTGCCTTTGGAACTTCTTTGCCTGAATTGGTGGTAGGAATATTATCAGCAATCAGAAAAAAAGTTGATTTTGCCCTTGGTAATGTTTTGGGTTCAAACATTTATAATGTCCTAGGCGTTTTAGGCGTCTCTTCTTTTTTTGGTAATTTTAGCATACCTAGAGTTATAGGATCTCTAGACTTACTCTTTATGCTTTTTGTGACTCTGATGATTTTAGGGTTTATGATCTTCTTGAAAAGAATAGGAAGAACCTACGGTTCTATAGGTTTATTCCTTTACGTTGGATATATCGTTTATGTTTTTAATTAAAACATTTTAGAGGTTTTGTTCTTTTAAGACTTTTTTTGCAACTCTAAAACATTCTAATGCTTGAGGCACTCCGCAATAGATTCCAATTACATGAATGATAGCACGAATTTCCTCTTTTGAAACCCCATTTGTGATAGCTCCTCTACAATGTATTTCCCATTCTTGCATTTTACCTAAAGCACCGATCATAGATAAGTTCATCATTGATCGTGTTTTCATATCAATAACATCATCACCCCAACCAAAACCCCAACACCATTCTGTCATTGCTTTTTGAAAAGGGAGAGTGAAATCATCAGCCTGTTCTAAATTTTTTTCAACGTACTCTTTTCCCAACGTTGCTTTTCTTTTTTCTAATCCTTTTTTAAATAATTCCTCATCCATTTTTACCTACTATTTTTTTTGCATTATATCATTAATAATTATTTTTTTAATTTGGATAAAAAATTAACTTTTCACAAGTTAATTACTAATCTTAAAGCATCGTATATTGCTGCATGAATATTTCTAGAAGAAACTGCATCACCTATCCTAAATAAATTAAATTTATTGTTATAACTTTTAATAATGTCTTGTTCCTCACCATTAATAAATTTATTGTAATCAATCTCTCCTTTGTTTTTTGAGTAAGGAACTAGACTAAAGTACAAATCATCCAAGGGCTTTATTCCATAATTTAAAAAAACCTGATCATACGATGAATTATATTTGAAGTTTTCATCATAATCAGAACCAATTACGGCATTTAATTTATTTCCTTTAATTGATACATCTAACAATCTTTTAGCAATAGAATATGTAATTTTTTTATTTTGAAGATTTTTTAAATAAGGAGTTAAGTTCATCCCCATTATTTCAGAGGAAATTAATCTATCTGGTGTCATGAACTCAACAGTTGCACCTTCCTTTATTGCAAACTCAGCTGATTGCATTCCAGTGTGATCTCCTGCTTCATCATAAATTAAAATATTGTCACTTAACTTAACATCTCCAGAAATTATATCCCAACTTGTATAAACATTTTCTAAGTCTTTTTTTGTTTCGAAAAGTTCAAGATTAGGCATCCCTCCAGTTGCAATAATAATTGTGTTAGGTTTTTCATTAAGAACATGTTGATTTTCTGCAACAATATTAAAATTAAATTTAACATTATTTTTAGAACATTGCTGCATACGCCAATCAATAATACCAATCATATCCTTTCTTCTCTCAGATTTTGCACATAATCTTATTTGTCCTCCGGGATCTGGGGCTGCTTCAAAAACCACGACCTCATGATCTCTTTCTCCAGCTATTCTTGCTGCTTCAAGTCCCGCAGGTCCAGCTCCAACTATTACAATTTTCTTTTTTTCTGTTGAAGGAGTTATAATATTTGGAAACTTTAATTCTCTTCCCGTAGCAGCATTGTGAATACATAATGCTTCTTCACCTTGATATATTCTATCCAAACAATAAGTTGCACCAACACAAGGTCTAATATCTCCTTCTCTTTTTTCTTTTATTTTAGAAACTATATGTGGGTCTGCTAAATGAGCTCTTGTCATTCCTATCAAATCAACTAATCCATTTGAAATCGCGTACCTTGCCGTAGCTACATCAGAAATTTTAGAAGCATGAAATATGGGTATCTTTATTCCTTTTTTTATTTCACCTGCAAACTCTAAATGGGGAGCACTTTTCATTCCTTGTATGGGTATATGTTTTGTTAATATCGGATCTGTATGAATTCTACCTTTATTGACATTTAAATAATCTACTAAACCTGAGTCAGATAAGATTTTTGCAATTTTTAAACCTTCTGATTTAGTAATGCCACCTTCTTCAACTTCATCAAATACACATCTTATTCCTACAATAAAATCTTGACCAACTTTTTTTCTAATTTCTGACAGAACTTCCATTGTAAATCGTAATCTATTTTCTAGACTGCCACCATACTCTGTATTTAATTCATTAGTTAAAGGAGACAAAAACTGACCAATTAAATGGCCTTGCCCTTCGAGTTCAACTCCATCCATACCTCCTTGTTTCATTCTTTCTGCCGCATCACCGTACTCTTTTATAATCCTTTCAATATCCCAGCTTTCCATTACTTTTGGAAAAGCTTTATGTGCTGGCTCTCTATGTTTACCTGATGATAGAGAAGGTAACCAATCCCCCTTACTCCATGAGGTTCTTCTTCCAAGATGAGTTAATTGAATCATAATCTTACAATCTTGGTCATGAATAGTGTCTGTAAGTTTTTTAATCCAAGGAACAACTTCATCTTTATAAGCATGAATGTTATCAAAGGAGGGAGGGCTGTCTTTGGATACAACTGCTGATCCTGCAGTCATTGTCATTGCTATTCCACCTTTTGCTCTTTCTAAATGATAAGCAATATATTTGTCTTTTGGAAATCCATCTTCGTTGTAGGCTGGTTCATGGCTGGTCGTAATAATACGATTTTTTAGATGTAAATGTTTGAGTTGAAAAGTTTGTAATAAAGGATCTGTCATTTCTTATTTTTTAAATAGTAGAAAATTCATTATCAGTTAATGAATTCGCAACCCATTTATTAAAGTGGTGTGTTGGATTATCCAGGACTGGTGAAAAGTTACCTCCATTATAAGCGGGAGAATTTCTTCCTTCTTGCATCCCTTCAATAATATTCAAATCTTCTGATTGAATACTATGCCATTGTTCATAATTTTGTTTTCTTAATGACTTATAAGTATCACTAAGAGCTGCCTCTTCACCAACGTAATAAATTTCCATATGCTCTCTAGTAAAATCATGTGAAACAGGCTCTAACCAGTAAGCATAATAGTGATCTTTGTGAATACCGATCATAACATTTGGAAATAAAGCGACATACTCAGCATGTTCTTCTTTTTCTTTCGACCATCCAGGAAAAGTTGGAAGTTTTTCATTATTTTTAAACCTTGGATTGTAAACAAGTGTTCCTTGCCCTGCAAAACGATTAGGTAATCCCTGGATATGATAATGATCATCAATTTTTGAATAGGCATTCAAGCCAGGGTGAACAAAAGGTAAATGATAACTTTCACAATAATTTTCTATTGCAAACTTCCAATTACATTTAGCTTCTAAATTAAAATATCCATAATCTTTTGCATGAAAAATTAATTCTTGATCTTCTTTGCTCCAAAATGTTGACCATCTGTCTTCAAGAGGTTTTATGTGCTCTTCAAAGGGTAGTTCGTTTTCTGAAATATTAACCATTATTAAATCCAACCAAATGGATGTTCGTACTTCCTTTAGGCCATTTTTAGATTTATCAAAAGCATCATGTTCATGTTGGTTAATTCCCCCTAAATGTGGCGTGGCAATTAAATTACCTTCAAAGTCATATGACCATGAGTGATAAGGACATCTCAAAATATTTTTAAGTGAACAAGTTTCTTGAATTAACTTATAGCCTCGATGACTACAGACATTATGAAAAACACGAACTTGATGTTTTTTGTCTCTAATAATAATTAATGGAATCCCTAATAAATCAAATGGTTTTGTATCTCCTGGTTTTGGGATAGAACTTGCCACGCCAATTGTAACCCACTTATCTTCAAATATCTTCTTACGCTCAATGTTGGTATAAGGTCCATTTAAATAACATTCATTGGGTAGTCCATGAGCATTTTCAATTGATTCATTAACAATATTCAACTTTTCTTTATCAATTATTTTATAAATTTCTTTTTCCATAAATATCTATAAAAATACTAATTTAGGTTCTATAAAAGTCAAATTAAAATGATTGAGAAAAATGATTTGTTGCTTCAAGTTTGTAATATCGCTTTAAAAGCAGGAGAAGAAATTCTTAAATACTATATCGAAGATATTGAAGTTACACATAAAGATGATTCCTCTCCTTTAACTAAAGCTGATTTAGCTTCTAATAAAATAATTATGAATGCTTTACAGAGGTTAGACAGGACTATTCCAATTTTAAGTGAAGAGTCGCTCGTTGAATGGAATGAAAGGAAAAATTGGACTAAATACTGGTTAGTTGATCCATTGGATGGAACAAAAGAATTCATTAAAAAAAATGGAGAATTTACTGTCAATATTGCTTTGATTGAAAATAATAAATCAATTCTAGGAGTTATATATGCTCCTGTAAAATCTGACTTATATTTTGCACAAAAAAAATATGGATCTTATAAAATTAATTCTAGTTCCCAATTAATTGACTTAAAAGAATCAAAAAAATTATTTGTGTCTAACCAATCAAATATAACAAGAATTATTGGAAGTCGATCACATTCAAATCAATCTTTTGATAGTTGGGTAAATCAAAATTTTCCTAATTCAGAAGTTGTTCAAGCAGGAAGTTCTTTAAAATTTTGCTTAATTGCTGAGGGTGTTGCAGATATTTATCCTCGCTTTGGCCCAACTTCAGAGTGGGATATTGCTGCTGGCCATATAATTGTTGATGAGGCTGGAGGTAGGGTTAATACATTTCAAAACATTGAGATAAATTACAACTTCAAAGAGGATCTGCTTAATCCTCAATTTTATGCTATAGGAAACTATAAATTTTAGAAATCTATGAATTTATCACATCTGGAAAAATTAGAATCTGAGAGCTTACATATTATTAGAGAGGTAGCATCAGAATTTGAAAATCCTGTTATGTTATACTCGATTGGTAAGGACTCCGCTGTTATGCTTCATTTAGCATTAAAGGCTTTTTTACCAGGAAAACTTCCCTTTAAATTATTACATGTAGACACAACGTGGAAGTTTAAAGAAATGATTAAATTTCGCGATGCAGTAGAAAAAAAATATGATTTAGATTTATTAGTCCATATAAATGATGAAGGAGTAAAAAATAATATCGGTCCAATTACACATGGATCAAAGCTTCACACCGATGTAATGAAAACGCAGGCGCTCAAACAGGCTTTGAACAAATATAAGTTTGACGCTGCATTTGGCGGGGCCAGAAGAGATGAAGAAAAATCAAGAGCTAAAGAGAGAATATTTTCTTTTCGAGATCAACAACATCATTGGGATCCAAAAAATCAAAGACCAGAATTATGGAATTTATATAATACAAAAATAGATAAAGGAGAAAGTGTAAGAGTATTCCCTTTATCAAATTGGACTGAATTAGATGTGTGGCAATATATCTATCAAGAAAAAATTGAAATTGTTCCTTTATATTTAGCCGCAATTCGCCCTGTTATAACAAGGGATAATCTTCTTCTTATGGTTGATGATAAAAGATTGGATGTCAAAGATCATGAAACTATTGAGAATAAGTTAGTACGTTTTAGAACGCTAGGTTGTTATCCTCTAACAGGAGCAATTGAGTCTAAAGCAAAATCAGTTGAAGAAATTATTATAGAGTTAATTAAAAGTAAAAATTCTGAGAGAGAAGGTAGGGCAATTGATAAAGATCAAATCGGCTCTATGGAAAAAAAGAAACAAGAAGGTTATTTTTAATGGATTTAGAAAAATTCTTTCAAGATCAAAACAAAAAAAAACAGGTTAAAATTTTAACCTGTGGATCAGTGGATGATGGTAAATCTACTTTATTAGGAAGGTTGTTATTTGACTCTCAAAATATTTTTCTTGATCAAATGGATCAAGCAAAAATAGAAAGTGAAAAATATGGAACTCAAGGAAAAGAAATTGATCTAGCCTTGCTTGTTGATGGCTTACAAGCAGAGCGAGAACAGGGGATTACTATAGATGTAGCATATCGTTATTTTGAAACATCAAATTGTAAATTTATTATTGCTGATACACCTGGTCACGAACAATATACCCGTAATATGGCAACAGGGGCCTCAAATTCTGATCTAGCTATAATATTAATAGACGCACAAAAAGGAGTATTAGAGCAAACAAGAAGACATAGTTTTATTGTCAATCTTTTGGGCATTAAACATATTGTTGTTGCAATCAATAAAATGGATTTAGTTAATTATAATGAAAATATTTTTGAGACAATCGTTGACGAGTATAAAGAATTAATTAAGAATTTTACTTTTACATCCATAAAATTTATCCCATTATCAGCACTAAAGGGTGACAATGTATTTTCAAAATTTGAAAATATTAACTGGTACAAAGGATCAACACTTATTGAAACACTAGAGAAAGTTGATGTTTTGAATTCCAGTCAAAATAATGAATTCAGTTTTCCAGTTCAATGGGTAAATAGATCAAGTGCAAATTTCAGAGGTTATTCAGGCACAATAACTGATGGAAAAATTTCAAAAGGAGATTTAATAACCACAATACCAAGTAATATACAAACTTCAGTGAAAAATATTTATGGACCTAATGGAGAATTGAGTGAAGCATACAGCGGACAAGCAATTACGTTAACTTTAAGTGATGAATTAGATATTTCTCGAGGAGATATTATTCTTTCAAAAAAAAATGACCAGATTATCAAAGCAGATCAGTTTGCCTCTCATTTAATCTGGATGGATCAAGAACCCATGCTGCCTGAGAGAAATTATATTTTTCGTTTTAATAATTCTTATATTAATGGAAAAATAACTGATTTAGTTCACTGTATAAATGTCAATTCTTATGAAGAAGTCGCGACTAAAAAACTAAATTTAAATGATATTGCTTATTGTAAAGTCGCCATTGATAGAGTGCATGGTATTAGTTCTTATTCTAATAATCAGAAGTTGGGAAGTTTTGTAATAATTGATCCTTATAATAATAGAACAATCGGAGTAGGCATGATTGATCATACTCTTCGTCGATCTAGCAATATTTCTTGGCACGAAATGTCAATTAATAAAAAAACTCGGTCTGAACTAAATTCACAAAAACCATGTGTTGTATGGTTTACCGGATTATCAGGTTCTGGCAAATCAACAATTGCTAATATTTTAGAGCAAAAATTGCACACTATAGGAAAACGAACCTATTTATTAGATGGTGATAACGTTCGTCATGGACTTAATAAAGATTTAGGATTCACTGATACTGATAGGGTAGAAAACATTCGTCGAGTTGCTGAAGTATCTAAGCTAATGGTTGATGCTGGATTAATAACCTTAGTTTCATTCATCTCTCCTTTTAAATCTGAAAGACAAATGGCTAGAAATTTATTATCTTCAGAAGAGTTTTTTGAAATTTTTGTAAACACGTCATTAGAAGAATGTGAAAAAAGAGATCCAAAAGGACTGTATAAAAAAGCAAGAGCAGGAGAGTTAAAAAACTTTACAGGCATAGACTCTTCATATGAAGAGCCAGAAAATCCTGATCTTATTTTAAATACTTCATCAGGTAATGCTGAACAATTGACAGATCAGATTATTAAATTTTTAAAAGATAAAAATAAAATTTAATTTTTTAATTTTGATGCTGGCTTGCCATAGGCAATGTTAGCCCCACCATATCTTCTTACTCTTACATTACACTGTTCAGCATGACCTATGAAACCTTCCAAGTGAGATAATCTAGAACCATATTCTCCTATTTTAGTAGCTGCTTCATCAGTAGTAATTTTTTGATATGTATGAGTTTTGATAAATTTTCCAACCCAAAGACCCCCGGTATATCTTCCAGCTTTTTTTGTAGGTAAAGTATGATTAGTGCCTATAACTTTATCACCGTTAGCAACATTTGTTCTTGGGCCTAAAAACAAGGCACCATAAGAGGTCATATTATTAAGAAACCAATCATCCCTATCTGTCATTACCTGAACATGTTCAGATGCTATTTCATTTGCTTTAAACAGCATTTCTTCATAAGTATCACATAAGATAATCTCACCGTAATCTCTCCAGCTAATACTTGCTGTATCTCTTGTTGGTAATATTTCTAATAATCTGTCAATTTGATTTAGTGTTTCATCAACAAGTTTTTTTGAGTTCGTAATCATTACTGCTGGTGAGTTGTAACCATGCTCTGCCTGACCTAATAAGTCAGTAGCACATATTTCACCATCAACTGTATCATCAGCTATAACCATAGTTTCAGTTGGTCCAGCAAATAGATCTATGCCTACTTTTCCATATAGTTGTCTTTTTGCTTCAGCAACGTAAGCATTACCTGGTCCAACAAGCATATCAACTGCTTTAATTGTTTCAGTTCCAATAGCCATGGCCCCGACACCTTGCATGCCACCCAAAACATAAATCTCATGAGCTCCACCCATCTTCATAGCTGCAACTACTGCTGGATTTGGTTTTCCTTTAAAAGGAGGAGTTGTTGCAACTATTCTTGGTACCCCAGCAACTGAAGCAGTTACTACAGACATATGAGCAGAAGCTACCATAGGAAACTTTCCCGCAGGCACATAACATCCAACAGCTTGTACAGGAATATTTTTATGGCCAAGTATAACACCGGGATGAGTTTCAATTTCTAACTCACTCAAAGTTTTTAGTTGAGCTTCAGCAAAAGTTTTAACTTGTTTTTGAGCAAAGCGAATATCATTTTTATCTTCATCAGATACTTCATTAATTAGATCTTCGATTTCGCTTTCTGTAAGTTTGAAACTTTTTGGAGAATAATTATCAAATTTTTCAGATAATTCTCTTATATGTTGATCGCCATCAGTCTCAATTTTTTTTAGAGTTTCTTCTACTATTTTTTTTACTTTTTCATCATCTTCAGATCTTGTTTTTTGATCAATACTTTTTTTTATAAATTTTATACTCATTTTTTTTTATCTATTAATTAATTTAAATATATCAATATCTATCTGTGAAAGAATATGAGCTATATCTATTGGTACCCAGTTCTCTCTTATTAAACCTTCATGGTGGTGATAAAAATCCATTACTCTCATAGTTACCGATTTTCCAGTGGCCTCATACCCAAGCCAGTCTTTTTCTCCATGAATTGCATCAATACTATGCCAACCACCAGTCATAGAATAATTACCATCTCCAAGTTCTACATAATGTCCAATTTTCCAATAATCTCTCTCACGAAATGTCATACGAAACGGAAGTTGATGATGATCAACAAAACCTTCTAATCCTCTTGCTGTTCCAATACCACTTGGGCCATACCACATCATTTTTTCATGCCAAAATTCTTTTTGAGGATGATTTATTAGTTTTTCTTTTACATATGCATGGTCTGCATTTGGATCACTTTCTGGTTTAATATTAAGACTTCTTTGCATTGTAAGAGCTTGTTCTAGGGAAGATAGTGATAATTGTTTATCAATATTTTCAAATATAGCACCATCTCCAGCAATTGAGTTTGTCCATAATCCTTCAGCGCCATTAGATTTGTTAATTGGCCAAAAACCAGCTTGTCTTATAAAGTCAATAACATCTAATAAAATATGAGAATGAATAATTTTACCATCCTTAATTTCATGAGCTTCACACATCCTCAGATGTATTGTTTTATTATTTGTTGGAATACCTAACCACGGATTTGTATATGTTCCTGTTAAAAGACTTATAGTTGAAACAAATACTTTATCTTGAAAACTTCCACCTAAGACTAAACATTCCCTTCTTTCTAAATCAGTAAAAGAATTTTTAATTGGTAACCAAAGTTTATGATAGATTTCATCTATACCACTTATATTGTTAATTGGGTGAAAACATTTTAATTCTGCATTTTGATGATAGGCATTATTAATATTTTTTTCTAAATCTTTGCTATCAGACTCAACAATATTTTTTAATAATTTTTTTATTTTTTTTTTATTCTTTATATTTTCAGACGGATCTAAATTGATATTTGTAACATCAGGATTAGCCTTAGGCCCGGTGTTAAAATTTTCTATCTTTACCATATTTTTTGTATTTAGTTACTCACATCACACTTATATTATTGAATTGATTTATTCAATAATATGAATAATATTCATTAAAAATG
>Ga0209425_10005859_pt1 | contig 11923 bp, 7 predicted proteins | sample COG_05_FD_184749 | JGI IMG/M metagenome (GOLD analysis project Ga0209425, IMG submission 184749) | Pelagic Microbial community sample from North Sea - COGITO 998_met_05 (SPAdes) (version 2) | ecosystem: Environmental > Aquatic > Marine > Neritic zone/Coastal water | place: Helgoland, sampling... | reverse complement strand
CCCAATTCCTTCATCAGGAAGATACAGGCCTGGTTCAACCGTCATGACCCACCCAGATTCGAGTGGTCCGTTGCTGGGAGCCGGGTCATGCACACCGAGACCAAGTGAATGACCTAGGCCGTGCATAAAAAACTTTTTACACGCAGGATTTTCCACGGAGTCAGATTTGTACTCTTCCTGACTGATCAGGCCGAGTGCATGAAGCTCTCCAGCCATTTGGTGTTGAGCATCCCATTTCCATTGTGAAAGGGTTGTGCCAATGACGGTTCTCTGTATTGAACTCTGTAGCACGCGAAGGACTGCCAGATAGAGTTCTTTTTGCCGGGTCGTAAATCGGCCCGAGACAGGAAAAACACGGGTCACATCTGCCGTATAATTCGCATGACTCGCCCCGACATCAATCAGTAGTAGATCACCCTCTTGGCAAGTGCTGTTGTTGTCAATGTAGTGAAGGGTACACGCATTTTTACCAGAGGCGACAATTGGTTCATAACCCATGATTGCTCGCTGCCGAGTGAATTCTCCAATAAGGTCTGCTTCAAGTTCATATTCTTTGACTCCCGGCTTGAGGTTCGAAAGGACTTTATCGAGACCATGTTTTGTAATTGCCACAGCGTTCCGAATAATCTCGACTTCAGCTGCAGTTTTGACTGCACGAAGATCGTGAAGAAGTGGTGCAAGTCTTTGAAATGAATGTATCGGATAGCGATGAATGAGCTGTCGCGCCATACGGAGATCACGCGTTTCAACCTCGAAACCGGCCCGCCCATGTTCGTTGGTATTTAGAAAGATATGATCTTTTTCTACGAGAATGGGATGCAGTGTAGAAGAAAAGTTTTCAGCCCAAAGAATGGTCTTGATACCCGAAATCGTCTGGGCTTCTTTCTTCGTGAGGCTGTGCCCCTCCCAGGTCTCCTGGTTTGCATTTGGCTCTCGTATAAACAGCATCTCTCGATGTGCCGGGTGTGCTGCATCCGGTGCGAGAACCAGAATGCTTTCAGCCTGCTCAATACCGGTCAGCCAGAAAAGGTCAGCAGCCGGCACGTACCGTACAGCACCATCACCGTTTGTTGAGAGTGGATCTGCTGCATGCACGATGGCGACACTATTTGGTGGCAGTTTGGCAGCTATCTGCTTCCTGTGTTCAACAAATAACACTGGGTCGATTGAATCATGTCGCATGAGCTAACTCTACGGTTGGTGAAAACATATGTGGTTATCACCGACGTCGGGAGTCCTGCAATGCTTTCAACTCCTGAGCGGCTCGTGTCGCCTGTTGTTCAACATCCCGTTCTACCTGAACGGCTCGTTTCTGATCTATGCTGAAGCTAGGCTGATAACCATTCCATGAAATGGAAAGAATACCACTCACAACGAGGATTGGCACCACAATAACAATGAGTGTTGCAATCCAACGTGACGTCACGACCTGACGCACGGGAGTAGGCATACCATACGTAACAAGTCCAAGGATTTTCTGAGCAGAGTTTTGTTTAGAGCGTGCCATACAAGAAATTCTCCGAAGGCGAATTGGATGTCGACCATGACATCGATCTGGTCAGAGAATCTAGAAATGCAAAAGCCGTGAAGCAAGAGAACTTCACGGCTTTTACGTCATCTTGTGAGGGAATCCATTCTTTATGTCAAAACGTCATAAATTGGGTCACCACCGCCACCAATCTTAAAAGGCCTTCCATTTGGAGCAAAATGCTCCTTATTTGGGTCCAGGCCGCAGGCGACTGTAATTGTGCTATTGAAATCTGTAATTCCGACAGGGTCTTCATCAATACCATGACCCTTTTCATCAGATTTTCCATACACAGCCCCGCCTTTGATACCGGCTCCGGCAAGCACATAGGAGAATGCTGCTGGGTGATGATCACGACCGGCATTTTGGTTTATAGCCGGTGATCGTCCAAACTCACTTGCAAGAACGATGAGTGTTTCATTCAGAAGCCCACTGCTATCAAGGTCACGAATGAGTGCGCTGACCGCTTGATCAAGAGCAGGGCCTTTATCTGCCATGCTACCTGCAACGTCATTGTGCATGTCCCAGCCGCCATAATCAACTTGAACGAAGCGGACATCTGCCTCAACGAGGCGTCGTGCCAGGAGCGCTCCAAGCCCAACTTTAGAAGATCCGTATCGTTCTTTTACTTCTTCCTTTTCTTTTGTGAGATCAAAGGCTTCAAGGTCAGTGCCACCCATAAGCTTGACTGCATCTTTATACATCTGGTTGTATGACTCAAGTTGGTATCCCGCGTATCGTTCTCGGAAGCCCGAGTCGATACGATCGGCAAGCGAGAGCCTTCGTTTGAACACGGCGTCTGTCAAATAGCTTGGTAGCTCGGTGTTTTCAATTCCTTTTTCGGGATCAGCGACAGGAACTGGGGTGAGTGAGGGTTCAAGAAATCCGGCACCAGGATGACCATTTCCACCACTATTGACTAATACGTAAGGGGGAAGCCCCTGATTGATCTTACCCATTTCATTCGAAATCCATGCACCCATTGAAGGATGTCGAATACTGTTGAGTACTGGATACGACGTTTGCAGCCAATATCGAGCTTTGGTGTGATCCGCTGTTTCCGTCGTCATAGAGCGGACAACTGCAAGTTTGTCTTGGAGTTCTGCAAGATTTGTCATGTGTTCACCAAAAACAACACCCGGTGTTTTTGTTTTCACAACACCAACGTCACCTTGAATATCCGGCCGATCTGGTTTCGGATCGAATGTGTCAATATGACTCATCGCTCCGCCCATGTAGAAGTAGATAACCTTTTTCGCTTTTGCGGCATTCGGTGCTGCCTCAAGGATACGAGACCATGGTGACATGACGCTCACACCAAGAGTGGAGGCGATGCCAGAAAGAATTGCCCGCCTGGTTTGGCGATTCTCAACATGTTTTTCGTAACGTTTGTGAAACATAGTATGGACTCCTGTCATGTGGACGGCGTGCGAGTTGGTGTGTCTATTTTTGGCTCACTGAAAATCCCGTAATTCTAAAAAACAGCTTTTCAATGAGAATGTTGCTACCTGGTCAATCGATAAAGAGAAATTCACGTGTATTCAAAAGGGCCCAGATGAGGTTTCCACAACCTGCAGCAGGGTTTGTTGCCTGTTTGATCTCTTGTTCAGCGGCTTTCCGCATGTCAGCATCTGGCTCATGGGTCAGCACTGCAAGGAAGATCGTATCAACAGCGCTCTTCATAGTTTTTTGCCGTGAGACTGAATCATAAATCACAGACCCTTGCGATAGCATGGCGTGAGTCATCCATCCATTAAAGAGCGTCAGAATTTGTGGAACTGTAGCAGACCTTCTTGCAGTTTCTATTGCTTCTCGGTCTCCCTGCCCGAATTGACGGAGTAAATGACTTGCTCCACTCGGCTGTGGCAGTTCACTTGCCCGAGCAAGAACTAACCCGTTCAAGCCACAGTTTTTACTGCGACTCCTACTCAATTCTCGATTGTATTCGTTGTAATTTTTGTATGACTGTTCAAATTGTTCGTAGTCCAGGACAGACATGTCAATGCCGTAGACAGTTTGCAGGTCTTGTGCAGTCGGTCGTTGATAGGCCCACTCATTTGTTGCGATGAGTGTGAGCAGTGAATCCCAGAGTTGTTCAGCAGTCATTCGCTTGAGTGCTGGTCCAGCATATCGGTGTGGCTCAGCTGCCGTCGGATCGTAAATGACCGCAACATTCTGATACGTATCTGTTGAAACCAATAATCGGACAAATTCACGTAGGTCAAACTTGAGACGAAGCATCTCATCAGTGAGATGCTCAAGTAACTCTGGAATGGCGGGTATGTTCCCTTCCTGAAAATCATCGATTGGCTCAACAAGTCCGACACCCATTACTTTCTTCCACATACGGTTGGCAATATTTCTGGCAAATTGCCTGTTGTCTGCGGATGTCAGCCAGGCAGCAAAACGAGCTCGGTTATCTTCGTCTTCTGCGTATTCAGGTATCTTCCCCCACAGCACAGACGGTTCAACGACATCAAGTGGCTCACCATCATCATATTGGTAGTCATGTGGTAGCCGAAACTCATCGTCCATACTGCTTATCATCATCGTTTGTGCACCATAAAAATTCCGAATTCCACCCCCTACCTTTTTCTCATCAATGGCCATTTGCATGCCGTAGCGGAGGCGGGCAAGATTTGGAATCAGGTCATCATCATTTTCGAATGGTGAATCTGACGCGGGAGCACTGTCACTGGAAGAGTCATCAGGCCCAAACGAGGCTTCACCCATTCCACCAAAGAGAACCTGTTTTGCTGAGAACCGGCTACCATTTGTCAGAGCGGCCAGCTTGTAGAATTCCTGTTGGGTCCAGCGATCAAAGGGATGATCATGACATTGGGCACATCCTATTTGTGTGCCAAGAAACACTCTGACTGTGTTGTCTACATATGCTAAAGGCATACCTGCATCACGAAGCTGAAAACCAGTCGCCGGGTTTTCTATAACCCTGCCGTTGGCAGTCAGTAGCGTATACACCCATTTGTCATATGGCATGTTCTCGGCAATGGTTTCCTTCACCCATGCCATGTACGGTTCGAAAAAGAGATCACGACCTGGTCGCTCTTTCAGCCGAAGGATATCCGCCCAGTAATTGTAAAAATGACTGACATATCCAGGACTCTCGAGAAGATCGTCAATCAGCTGACCACGTTTTTTCTTGTTCGTGGAATCACAGAATGCACGAGCTTCATCGATAGTAGGTATACGGCCGGCGAGTTCTAAATACGCCCTTCGTACAAACTCATGATCTGTGGTCTTTTCACCAGGCTTGGTCTCATTCTCATCCCAATAGGCCTGGAGGATTGAATCAATCTGTGCCGCTGCTTGCTCAATTTCCGGTCGCGTGTCGCGATCAATTGGTGCTACCTTGAGCACGGGAGCTTCCGGCTCGACGGTTACAGCCTCAGGCAGCTTTGGGGGTTTCCATTCCTCTTCTGAATCTGGTTTTGCAGACCACGCAGATACATTCAGTAGTGAAATACCAATGCACAAAAACGCTGCAAACAGCCACCGTCCAGAAAAATGTGACGAACCGGACATAAACTTTCCTTCCAAACAAATCATTTTTACGACGCGTCTATAAGCTCACCAAAAGTGCCGTATTTTAGCTCAAATGACATCATGCAGAAAGTGAAACCCTAGTATAATAATGTCATTCTCTGGTACTTATTACGCAAATTAATGGGTTTTTGTTCCACAATCGAGGTGGACAGTTGGAATCATTGCTACTGAGTACCGTCGGCCTCTACGAATCGTGGACAACTCTTTCTGTAAGTCGTCAAAAAGACTCATTTTTGTTGAGCGATTACTGGTGACTCCTTCAATTGGAAGCAGTCCGTAGCCAGGCAGTTCACCTATCAAAAATACTGTTTCCAGACTTTTGCATATCTAATGACACAGGAAACGAAATTGTTTCTCACGAAAACAGCTCATGTTATTGGATAAACATGAATTCCCGGGTGTTGAGCAGTGCCCAAATAAGGTTTCCGCATCCTGCTGCTGGGCTCTGGGCATCTGATTCTATTTCACGACGGGAGAGCCCCAGTTCAGTTACTGTTGGACGTCGTGCCAATATGGATAAGAAGATTGTATCGACGGCACCTTTTGATGTCTTTTGCTTCGCAACATTGTCATATATCACGGACCCTCTTTCGAGCATCGTGTGGGTGGTCCACCCGTTAAACATGGTTAGCACTTGAGGAACTGTTGCACCCTCACTGCTACTCTGGATCGAGTCACGATCACCAACACCAAATTGGCTCAAGAAGTGGCTCAGTGGGAGTGTCTGCAGAGGCAGTTCGCTTGATCGCACAAGTATCTGGTCTTTATAGCCAGCAACAGAGCGGATTTTTTTGGTGTACCCACCACGCCCTAACTCTTCATTATATTTTTTCCAGATTGTTACAAACTCATCAAATTGCGTTGTACCAAGATCGACGGCAGCAACCTTTTTCACTTCCTCAGCTGACGGTCGCTGAAAGGCCCATTCATTATTTGCGACAAGTGTGAGGGTCGAATCCCACAATTGTTCAGCTGTCATTCTCTTAAGCGCTGGACCCGTAAAAAGATATGGTTCAGCAGCCGTTGGTTCATGAATAACTGCTCGTGACTGCCAAGCCTCCGTGGAGGCAATGATGCGAATAAATTCACGGAGGTCAAAATCTAAACGGAGCATTTCATCAGTGAGATGTTCCAAAAGACTTTCAGAAGCCGGGATATTTCCATCTTGAAAATCATCAACTGGCTCAACAACGCCAACACCAAACATCTTTTTCCATAAGCGATTCGCTATTGCCCGTGCAAACTGTCGGTTGTCAGGAGCTGTCAGCCAGGCTGCAAATTGCGTACGGCCGTCGGCGTCTTTATATTGCTCGGGAATCTTTCCCCACAATACTGCGGAATCAACTTTCTGGTTTGGTGCCCCATTATCGTACTGGTAGTCATGAGGCAGTTTGAGTGGTGTGGGCTTGAAGTTGACAGACGTTGCATTCAGCCTGAGAAATTGAACGGTAGCAGTTGAGACCTCCCTTTTCTTGCGGGCTTCGTTGAGTTCCTTCGCGAGTTGCCGCGCGTTTCCTGCCTGCGCCTGCATGCCCATGCCCATCATCGATGACATGCCACCACCAGCCTTGCCAGCAAAAACACGATCACGGGTACCGCTTGTCAATGCAGCAAGTTCGTAAAACTGTTTTTGGGTCCACTTGTCAAAAGGATGATCATGGCATTGGGCACATCCAATTTGTGTACCAAGGAATACACGCACTGTATTGTCGATGTATGGCAGTGCCATGCCTCGATCGCGCAGTTGATAACCGGTTGCTGGGTTGTCCCAGATTTTTCCGTCTGCTGTAAGCATTGAGAATACCCAATCATCGTATGGAGTATTTTCAGCAATCGATTGTTTTACCCAATCCATGTAGGGTTCAAAAACAAGTTTTTGGACGTCAGGCCTTTCTTTAAGACGAAGGATATCTGCCCAGAAGTTGTAGAAATGGCTGACGTAGTCTGGACTGGTCAAGAGATCATCAATGAGATCGATGCGTTTCTGTTTACCAGATTTATCAAGAAATACTTTTGCTTCATCAAGACGAGGAATACGGCCACCAAGCTCTAGATAGGTTCGCCGTACAAACTGTTCATCAGTAAGTGCTTCACTCTGTGTAATGCCAGCGGCAGACCATTCACTCTTCAGGATTGTGTCGATTGCATCGGCTGCATCAGCGACACTCTTCCGAGCAGCAGGCTCTCGGTCAATCTCCTTGACAGAAATGACCGGCTTTTTTGGCTTTTCGATAACAGCTTCTGGTAGTCGAATGGGTGGAGGTGTCCACTGCTTTTGTTTCTGCTTTGCTGCCTGTAATCGTTTTTGCATGGCAGCACGGTTTTGCGCGTGCGTCACATCGGCAATAAAAAATAGTGCAAGAGTAGAGAAGGCAACGAGAAGACTTACTTTCGTCAGCCCTTTGGTTGGCTGTAAGGAACTTTTCAAATGTAACAAAGAGGTCTTCATGCGAACGGTCCTTCCAGATGCCTTTTAAATAACCTGGTGAGCCACAACAGTTTGTGGCTCACCAGTATTCTTCTATTCGAGGAGATAATAGGCAAGAGAGCAACATGGTTTCTAGGTAGAACTGTGCGTCAAATTCCCCAAAAAATCTCACAAATTTACAAATTCTTACTCTTTCTTCTTTTTCTGACCCATTGCAGCAAGGCCAGCTTTCATTTCTTCAAGAGTGACTTTTCCGTCTCCATCTTTATCAAGTCTCTTAAAACGTTTTTCTGCGCCTTCAAGTTGTTTTTCTTTCATGCCCTTCTTGAATTCATCAAGCGTGAGAGCACCATCCCCATCGGCATCTTTCTTTTCAAACATTTTGGCTGGGTCAGGCTTTTTCTTTGCCTTTTCTTCGGCCTTCGCAACGCTGCTCACTGAGACAGACAATGCAAGGCAGGTAAAAGCAACAAGTAAACATGTATTTACGATTCGCATGGGTCACCTTTCGTTGTAGGAAAATAGGGAACATTGGCAGATGCTAATTTCCCCAAAGATATCGTATCAAAGAAATCACGCCGCCAAAATGTATCAGAAAGAATCTTTTTTCTGTTCAAGCTCAACATGCCAGTGTTTTTACTTGATGCATACTATTCCGACCTATAATCGACGGTGCTACTGCCCAGATGTTTCGTGTGCACGAAACGCGTCTCGTAATCGGTTGAGACCTTCCTCTAGTAAGGCAGGTGGACAGCCAAAGTTGAGTCGTAGAAATCCTGGACCTCCAAACTCAGGTCCATTCGATGGTCCTATCCCAGCGTTTTCGCACGCTTGTTGTGGTTGGTTTTGGCCAGGACGCTGACGAGCAACCCACTCATTGCAATCAATCCAAAGGAGATAGGTTGCCTGAGGTGGTATGCACGAAATGCTCGGGATGTTTTCAATTGCATCAACAGCAAGTTGCTTGTTGTATTTCAAGACGTCTAAAAGCTTTTGTCGCCAGGGCTCGCCATCCTTCCATGCTGCTTCGGAGGCGGTGTAGCCAAGCGGGTTGACCATGGGGACAAGGCCTTCTCCAGCCTGCCGCCATTGTTTTCGAAAATCTTCGTTTGGAACAATGGCTGCAGCACAGCCGAGACCGGCAATATTCCATGTTTTTGAGGCGGCAACAAATGTTATTGCCCGTTTTGCAGCCGGGTGATCCAAACTGGCAAACGGAATATGTTGAACGTCCTCATCAAGAATGATGTCATCCCAGATTTCGTCACTTACAACCGTGACATTCTTTCTCTCACACATGTCAGCTATGTGAAGAAGATCCTCTTTTTCAAAAACTTTGCCTGTGGGGTTGTGCGGATGACACAACCAAAAGATTTTCACATCGGGCGTCATGGCCGCTTCAAGAGATTCCCAATCGATGGTCCACCGTTGAGTATTGGTGTCGGCATGCAAGGGGACACGGACGCTGCGTCGCTCTGCAAGCTTTGGAAGAAAGAGAAATGGCTGGTAAACCGGTGTCAGGGTCAGAATGCCATCACCTGGTTGGGATAAGAGTCGAGCGGTAATTGAAAGTCCTGTCACTATGCCAGGCACGCCAATGACCCATGATGGATCAATCTGCCAGTTATGCTGCTCGCGAAGATGAGTGGTCAGCGTCGTTGCAAAGCCAGGTGTCTCATGCGTGTAGCCAAAGACTGCATGATCCGTTCGTTGGCGTATTGCTTCAAGCACAACATCGGGAGACTTGAAGTCCATATCAGCAACCCAAAACGGGAGAATTTCTTTTCCCGTGGATGTTGTCCTGCCACGATAGCGATCCCATTTTTCTGAACCGGTGTCATGACGATTGGGACACTGAAGAAAATCAGCTGCAAGATCGTTTATTGTAAGGACTGGCTTCTGCATACGCATCATCGTGACGAACCGTGAGAGACATTACCAGGCCGTCTTGTAGAAGAGACTGCTGAGGATGCGGAGTGCCTCTTTTGGGACGTTTTTCTGCGAGCATATTCTCACTTGCTGATTCTTTTGAATGGGTAGACTGCAGAAGAACGGGTTACTCAAATAGTTCCTGCGGAAGTAACCCTTCCCGTTCTTCTTGTACTAGAGATTTTATTTCCATGAAAAACAAACGTTTGTCACGAGTTGTATTTCCGTACCTTCTCGTGCTCGTGAGTAGTGCGCTTTTCACTGCAGTAGAATCTGCAGAAACGGCGAGCGTTGTAACACACGGCCCGCTGCTTGGTGAGGTGACGAGTTCGAGTGTACGAATATGGGCTCGCACGGATGGACCAGGAACAATTGAGTTTCATTTTGGGAAAGATTCTGCATCGCTCAGCGGTATTTCAGAAAGTGTTGAAACAACAGCTGCCCATGACTTCACAGGATGGACCACGCTTCATGGTCTTGATCCAGATACAGAATATGTGGCCAGTGTCTTCATTGATGGGAATCCAGCTGGCGTTCCTGCAACATTTCACACCCTTCCTGCCAGCAATGTTCTGCGTGACCAAAAACATAATCCGCGTGGACTCTTTAATTTCTCTTTCACATTTGGATCCTGTGCAAACCAAAACCCATTACACGGGATTGGTCCAAGCCTGCCGACGTATGCAACATTCCTTGAAAAACACGTCGATGAGGTTGATTTTCAGATCATGAATGGAGACTGGTTGTACGAAGAACTCCGTACAACACCAGTTGACGCATGGGCTGAAAAACAGGGAGTCGATGTTGAGCAGCTGCCGGAGGTTGTTCGTGACATGCCAACGATTGTTGGGGTGTGGGAAAACTACAAACTCTATCTTGATCGAGGGACGAATCTGTCGACATGGCATAGAAAGGTCCCTGGATTTTTTACGTTTGATGATCATGAATTGGTAAATGATATCTGGGGGGCAGGCAGCACTGGCCGCCGGGACCGTCGAGCGGTGTTTCGTGATATCGGCACCCGGGCATGGCTTGATTATCTCGGCTGGGCGAATCCAGCGGCTTATCCGCACACTGTCCACCATGGTCAGGCTACGTTGACAGCGGACAGCGATGTACTCGTTGATCCAGAAGCAGATTTTACATCACTTCCTCTCGATGAAATGTTGAATCTCCATGTGCACTGGGGAACACCAGAGGCTGGTGTCAATGATCTTCGATATGATGACGATGCGTTCGGTGATCCAAATTCACGCGTGTATGAAATTCGTGAGGTGCTCGACAAACATCGAGTCCGAATTTTTCCGGCACCAGTTGTTGATGGAAAAGTTCATTACTCAATCGGACGTCGCAGCTACGGAAGTTTCCGTGTTGCAAATTGCGAGTTTTTTCTGCTTGATACCCGTGGTGCCAGGCAAATGCACGATACAAGCCGTCCGCACCAGCCGAACCTCACCATGCTCGGAATGGACCAGCGAAAGTGGCTCATGGAGAGTATGGACAAGAGTGACGCAGACTTTTTTTTCGTGGTGTCGTCAGTCCCCTTTATGATTCCCCACAGAGGGGCTGGTGGTTTTGAGGCAGCATCAAACAAAGAGGAAGCTTGGACAGCTTTCCTCGACGAACGCAAAAAGCTGATTGCATTCTGGGATACGCTGAAACGGCCTGTTTTCGTCATGACAGGTGATCTTCATAACAGTTTTGCAATACAGATTACGGATCGTGTCTGGGAGTTCTGTTCCGGGCCACATAATTCAGTCAACCATGTGCCGAGTCTCGATGAAGACAATCGACCAGCGACTGGTATCTATAACTCTGGTGGCCAACCATGTGACATTCGCTGGAGTACCTATGTGCTTGAAGATCTTCCACGATTGCAGCGACTCTATCCGCACTACCTCGTTGTACAAGTCAACAACGTATTTAATATGCCGCAGCAATTAGGTGGCAAAAGACTGGTAGCCTATCCACACCCTCAAGTGATTTTTCAGTACCACGAAGGACGGACGGGAAAAATGATTTACGCAGAATCAGTTGTGTTGCCACGATAGAAAGATTGGGAAGTGCTTTCGCTCACAGTTTTTCCTTCGTGCGATCAGACGTTCTACTTTTTCTTCTTGAAAAGTGGACCATTCCCCTTGCCACGTGAAAGTGTGTAGGCCAGGAGATCGAGCACCTCCTCTTCATTTAATTGATCAAGAAGTCCGGCTGGCATAAGGGACTGATTGGCTGCAAACATCTCTTCAATGTCGTCCCTCTTGATTACAGCAAACTTGGTGGCATCTTCAGGATCCGTGACAACAGTCACGTCGTTTTCACTCTCACTGATAATGCGGCCAGTATAAACCTTGCCCTGTACTGTCTGAATCACATGGGCCTGATACTGATCACTCACAGCCTTGCTCGGCAGAACAATGGCTTCAATGAGATCTTTCATCTTGAAACGGCCAGCTGCCTGTGTCAGGTCAGGGCCA
>Ga0209425_10005857_pt1 | contig 11928 bp, 8 predicted proteins | sample COG_05_FD_184749 | JGI IMG/M metagenome (GOLD analysis project Ga0209425, IMG submission 184749) | Pelagic Microbial community sample from North Sea - COGITO 998_met_05 (SPAdes) (version 2) | ecosystem: Environmental > Aquatic > Marine > Neritic zone/Coastal water | place: Helgoland, sampling... | reverse complement strand
CGGCGGCGACGCACAGCTGTGCGAAAACGAAGACCCGGTCCTCGTCACCGCCGTGCCCTTACTGCACAAGGAGGCTCGCGTCATGTCCTTTCTCAGGCGCATACCCGACAGGTACGGGTTTGAGTCCCCCGACGCCTACTACGCCGATTTCAGCGCGAGGTACGAACTCGTCGACGGGGTTCCGGAGATGGTCTGGTGCGACGACTGTTCTCCTTCGCAGGAACTCTTCGCCGAGCTGTGCTTCTGCGACGACGGGGACGAGCGCGTGCGTCGGCTGTGGCCCGCGTCCCTGCTCATCGGCCCCGCGGGCGCCACGGAGATCCCCGCGGCGACCACCGAGGCCAAGGCGGCGGGTATGCTCACGGACCTCGCGGACGACCTGCGCCGCTACCCCGACAGGCTCGGCGTTGCGATGGACCTGGACAGAGAACCAGCAGCGGGCAAAGGCAAGGGAAGGTCGCGGAAGGGGCCGGTCGCCACCTACGTCGTCCCGACGACGACGAAGGACGGGGCGATCCGCCTCGCGTCGCAGTCGCAGCCCCCGGCGCCGCTCCAGCCGCGCCTCGAGATCATCGTGGAGGACGAGTCAACGCCGCCGAAGCCGGCGCAATTTGAACCCGTCCCGCCGGGGACAGCGCCGCGGACAGTCAAGGTGGCCTCGTTCAAGCCCGCCGAGCCCACGCGCGCGCCGCTCCAACCGGTCACCCCCGTGAGCGTCAACGTCCCCGACGACGACGACGTTCCCGACGACGATCGGCCGGTGTCCGTCGATGCCGATCCCGAGCCGAAGGTTCGAAAGCTGGTGATGTCCAAGCACGCAGCCCCGGCACCCGCCGAGCCCATCCCCGCCGAGCCCCCTGCTGAGCCCGCTGATGACACCGCCGACGACGCCATGGTCGACGAGATGGCGGCGTTCCTCACGGAGATGGACGCCGCCCAACCGGAGATGGCCGTCGCGAAGAGGAAGGCTGACGCCATCGCCGCGCCACCGCCCGCCACCGAGCCCAAGAGGCCCAAAGTTCCCGCCATCGCCAGGCCCGCGCCGCCCGCCGTCCTTACCACGAAAACCCCCGCGGGTGGTTCAGTTGACAAGCCCAAGGCTAAGCGCGCGCCGAAGAAGGTGATAGACCCGGACGAGGCGGACGCGAAGATCCGCAAGGAGCACCGCGAGGGCGGCGACCTGAACAAGTGCACGGGGGAAGAGTTCAAGGCTTTCCTCACAAAAGCCGGGGAGAAGCCCAAGGGCGGGCTGTCCAAGATGGCCAAGCCCAAGCTGAGGGAGCTCGTGGACGCCGTCCTGGCCGGGTCGCAGTGAGTGAGTTCACCACAGTACGTACGATGAAAGCGAGCGAGGCTCGGATACGATTAGACACTTTACCGTTAACGCAGCAATACATTTCAAAAAATTAGATCAAGCAAAGAGCGACGCGAGCTTTTCTGAGTGTTCCGCGGAGAGAGCCTTGGACGGGTTGGCGTCCAGGTGTTCCAACACCTCCGGGATGGTATCCTTCGCCTTGGCCAATGCCTCGTCCACCCGCGCGGCAGCCTCGTCCGCGTTCATGTTCTTGAGGAAACCCTTCTGAAGCGCGAAGAGACCCACCGTCTGCGCGCTGAGCGGCGCCGTCTCCCCGGGCCTCTGCCTGAGCACGCCCCTGATCGCGGAGGACCTGTTCCTCATCTGCACCTTCTCGTCGCCGTTGTTGCCGAACGCCTGCATGTCGTCAGCCTGCATGACGTCCAGTCGCAGCTGCATCATGTCGAGGGACTTGAGCGGTCCCGCCGCGCCGGGGGTACCGATCCTGGACACGCTATCCTTCACGCTGATGCCCCACCCGTTGGACTCGCTGAAGTTCTCAACCATCACCTGGCCGTCGGTGATGCTCATGAACTCCTCCACGAGCGACCTATGTTGCGTGTACCCGTCCTCCGGTCGCTTCGCCGACGCCTCAGCCTCACGAGCCCGCGCCGCCTCGGCAGCCGCGTCCCTCTTCTTCTCCAACGCGGCGGTGATCTTCGCCTGCATCTCCGGACGCATCTCATCGAAACCCGCGGGCAGCTGCAGGGTCACGCCCGTGCCCTCCGCGCTGCCCACCGCGCCGCTGTCCTTGTTGCTACCCTTCCTGCCCCTGTACGCACCCTTCTCGTGGTACATGACCCCGAGCAGGGTGAGGGACCCGCCGCCCAAGGCGTCGGACATCCTCGCCACCCGCTGCAGCGTGTTACCTAGGAACCGTCTGCGCTCGGCGAGAATCGCGTTGATGATCATACCCTCGTACTCCACCATCTTCTCCTCGTCGACGATCCCGTCGGGGTTATCGAGCTGCGGAGATAGCCTCGCCATGTCCTTGGTGAACTCGACGAGTCCCGTGAAGTCGTCGAGGACGAGGAGCACGTCCTCGCCGTTGGCCCTGGCGCCCTCGGCGACGGCGAACGCGGCGCAGGTGGCCGCGTACCTCTCCGCGAGCGACGCGTCACCGTCCACGGACACCACGGTGGTGTGGTCCATGGCCCCCGCCGCCCTGAGCTCCTCAACGGCGGCTACACCCCCGTCCTCGGCGGCGGCTCCGGTGGCGCCGTAGACGCATCGGATGCCGGATGCGGCTTGCGCTGCGATGGCGTTGACGCCCAGCTGCGTCAGGCCGGTGCCCGGCTCGCCCGTGACCAGCATGCACTGCCCGCGGCCGAGGGGCGTGAGGATGTCGAGCGCCTTGATCCCGGTGACCAAGGGGGTGGTTATGGGTTTGCGGTCCTCGACGCCGGGGGATTCGCGGAGTAGGGCGCGTTCTTTCCCTTCGCCGGCGGCGAGGTCTCGGTCGGGTCCTCCGGGGGCGTCGCCGCCGTCCATGGGCTGGCCGAGCGCGCCGATCCACCGGCCCTTGAGGGTATCGTCGGTGGGCATGCGGAAGAGTTGCTTCCTGAGCACCTCGACGGCATCCCCGGGGGTGACGGCGACGCCGGAGGCGGCTCCGACGGATGGGGCACCCCCCGCGCCCTGACCGGCGGCGTACATGAGCGCGAACGTCTTGGGCTCGCGGTGGGAGATGATGAAGCCCTCCGCGGCGTCGCCGAGGCGGATGAGCGTGCCCGGGGGAACATCCGCGCCGACGCCGCTGAGGACGGCGAGGGGTCCCTCGACGGCGTGCACCAGCGCGGGGCCGCGCGTGAAGACCTGCTCCTCCGGGGGCTCGATCTCGGCGGTCGCGGTGGAGACCGCCCTGGGCGCGGCGAGGCGCCTTCCGAGCTGGGAGATGCCGGGGCGGGCGGGCGCGTAACGCGTGAGCGACGCGACGGTCGATGACGCGTGACGGGTGGACCGTCTCGCGACGGCCGCGAAGAGCGACGCCGGGCTCATCAGGGAGACGCCGGCGGTGGGCATCCAGGCGAGAGAATTAAAGGTCCGAAAGCGCGTGGAAAGGTGTTCCTCTCCTGACCTTTGACGGCGAGGCGCGAGCGCGTGGGCTTGAACCGCCGGGCGAGCACACGCGACTGTGCGCGGCCGAGGAGAACCGAGCGGGTCTGGTGAGCGATACGTCCACCGGGAGCGGCGTACAGTGAGAACGCGTAAGCCTATCTTCTCCGATATATCCGCCGCCCCTGAAAAAGGACGTGGCGATCAATCCGCTCCTTCCTCGGGCACTTTTCGGCACGCGCGAGATGCGGCCGGACGCGGGGCCGGAAGCTTCCGTCGTCGCCCTCGCGGCGAACGGCGAGGTCAAGAAGAAAAAGAAGAAAAAGAAGGTCAAGGATAAGGCCGCGGTCGCATCGGAGGGCAAGGCTGGTGGATCCAACTGGGCGGCGCTCAGCACGGTGAGCACCCCCGGAATCATGATGGAAACTTTTCCCAATCCCCCATCGCGCCCGCCGAGCACGGGCGCGACCGGCCCCCGTGTCACCCTGACGACATTCACGCGACACCGAGCTGACCTCGATACCCTTTCCCCCATAAACTCACAGAAAATCGGCGCGGGAAAGAACCCAAAGGCGAAGCGCAAGCGCGAGGAGCGCGAGGCGGCGGCGGCGGCGGGCGAGCGCTCCGGCCTCCCCCGAGGAGGGATCCCCCACGCGGTGGACCCGACCAAGCCGAAGAAGCCGATGCCCACCGGCAGGAACACGGCGCTGACGGATACCATCGCGATGGACTGCGAGATGGTGGGCGTGGGCGACGACGGCAAGCGCAGCATCCTCGCGCGCGTCTCCGTCGTCAACGAGGATGGCAACGTCGTGCTGGACACGTTCGTCGCGCCCACCGAACCCGTCGCCGACTACCGCACCAGGGTATCCGGCGTGCGGCCCCAGGACCTACGGGGCGCGCCGCCGTTCAAGGAGATCCAGCGCAAGATGGCGGACATACTGAGGGGACGTGTCTTAGTGGGACACGCGCTCAAGAACGACCTGCGGGTGCTCCTGTTGGACCACCCGAGGCGGCAGACCCGGGACACGGCGCTGTACCGGCCCCTGACGCGGCCGCTGCGAGCCAACGAACGCGCGCAAGACACCGGGATCGCGCGGGGCCGGGGGAGCAGGTCGCTGAAGGAGCTGTGCGCGCAGCACTTAGGGCTGGAGATCCAGGGCGGCGAGCACAGCTCCGTGGACGACGCCAGAGCCGCGCTGCTGCTCTACCAGGCGAACCGGCGCAACTGGGAGAGGGATTTCGCGGCGCAGAGTGGCGGAAAGGGGAAAGGTACGTCGGGGGGTGGTTCTAACACCAAGGCCAGGGACGACGACGACGAGCCGCCACGACCGACGAAGCGCGGTAAGAAGGCTGGGAAGAAGGGCGGCGACGACGTTGGTGTAGGTGGCGGTTTGCGTCTGGGAAAGGCGGTCAATCTTTTTTCGCGTTGACAACTCAACCAGGCATTTAGTTGTGAGATATTTCCTCGTTTCGTATGGACATGTGGGCGTCTCTAACCCTATATAGAATTGTTGAAATTTGGCTGTTCAAACCGCCTGAGAAGTGACGAGGCGAGCCCAGAGAGTCAGGCGCGCCCGGGACCATGGGCACCGCCGAGGTTTTGACCAACGCCGGGGGCGATGGCCTGAAGAGCTACTACAGGGCCAAGATTGAGGAGTATGAGGTGGCCGTCAGGGACAAGACGCAGAACCTGCGTCGTCTGGAGGCGCAGCGCAACGAGCTGAACCACAAGGGTGCGTCCCACCCTCCACCCAGATCCGGTCAGATCTGGCGCATCGGAACCGCGCGCGTCGCGCCCGTTCGCGGGTCCGGTCGGGCGATGCGCGCCCGTTCAACGCGTCCGTGAACCACACGCGGAGGATGCGCGCGCCGTCGACGGACCCGCGCCGTCACCCATCGCCCCGAGACCCGCCTAGGGTTGGCCCGTTTCAACTTTTCCCCATCATCACCACTTACGCCCCCTCTTCCTTTCGTCTCGCAGTGAGGATGCTGAGGGAGGAGATCCAGCTGCTGCAGGAGCCCGGATCCTACGTGGGTGAGGTGGTCAAGGTCATGGGGAAGACCAAGGTTCTCGTCAAGGTACGAATCGATCCCTCCCATCGCGCTCACCCGTGCACGCGACCGCCGAGGCGTCGCGTCGCGTCCGCGGATCCTTTTTTCACCCCCGGCCCAACGTTCGCCCGCGACGATGTGCCCTGACACTATTTTCCCCACACTCCGCCTCCCAACACTCATCAGGTGCATCCCGAGGGCAAGTACGTCGTGGACGTGGCGAAGGACATCGAGATCGAGAAGCTCAAGACCGGTGAGCGCGTCGCGCTGAAGAACGACTCGTACTCGCTCCACCTGGTGCTGCCCAGCCTGGTCGATCCGCTGGTGTCGCTGATGAAGGTTGAGAAGGTGCCCGACTCAACCTTTGACATGATCGGCGGCCTGGACCAGCAGGTCAAGGAGATCAAGGAGGTTGTCGAGCTGCCCATCAAGCACCCCGAGCTGTTCGAGTCCCTCGGCATCGCTCAGCCCAAGGGTGTGATCCTGTACGGTCCCCCGGGTACCGGAAAGACGCTGCTCGCCCGCGCGGTGGCGCACCACACCGACTGTTGCTTCATCCGCGTCTCGGGTTCCGAGCTCGTGCAGAAGTACATCGGCGAGGGTGCCCGGATGGTGCGCGAGCTGTTCGTGATGGCCAGGGAGAACGCGCCCGCTATTCTTTTCATGGACGAGGTTGACTCCATCGGCAGCGCGCGCGGCTCGGGCGGCGGGGACTCTGAGGTGCAGCGCACCATGCTCGAGCTCCTCAACCAGCTCGACGGCTTCGAGGCGAGCAACCAGATCAAGGTGATCATGGCGACGAACCGCCTGGACATCCTGGACAGCGCCTTGCTCCGCCCGGGACGCATCGACCGCAAGATCGAGTTCCCCAACCCCACGGAGGACAGCCGCGTGGACATCCTCAAGATCCACTCGAGGAAGATGAACCTGGTGAGGGGCATCGACCTCAAGAAGATTGCGAGCAAGATGGGAGGCGCGTCGGGGGCGGAGAGCAAGGCGGTGTGCACGGAGGCGGGCATGTTCGCGCTGCGCGAGAGGCGCGTCCACGTCACCCAGGAGGACTTCGAGATGGCGGTGTCCAAGGTGATGCAGAAGGACAGCGAGAAGAACATCTCCGTCGCCAAGCTCTTCACGTAGGACTACTGTGGCTCGTGTAATAAACTCAGAAGAAGAATTTTCCAAAACTTGTGCTAATAAAACCTTCACGCGAGGGCGGCGGTGTACGCGTCCCAGCCAGCCTTGCGGTACTCCGCGGCGGCTGCGGCCGGGTCGGATGCCCTGTAGATCCCGCGTCCCACGATGATGACGTCGGAGCCGCACTCGCCGATGACCCTCTCCGGGGTGTTGTACTGCTGGCCCATGGCGTCGCCGCCTCCGCCGAGCTGCACGCCGGGGGTCATCTGCACCAGCCCCTTGCTCCACTCCGCCTTCCAGGCGCTCGGCCTGGTGGAGATGAAGCCCATGACAAAGTCGGGGTGCTCCGCCGCCATCTTCACCGCCGCCTCGGTGTACGCGCCGTTGGCCATGGTGCCCTTGGAGGACATCTCCGCCAGGAGCAGCAAACCGCGGCCCTTCGGAAGTCCGACGGATTTGAGCCCGTCGATGATGCCCGACCCGGGGACGATGTGCGCGTTGGTGATGTGGGACCAGTCGGCGATCTTGTGCACGCCGCTGCCGTACTGGCCCACCACGGTGTTGCCGATGTCGGCGAACTTGCGATCCTCGAAGATCATGAAGTCGTGCTTCGCGGCGAGCGCGAGGAGCTTGGCGCCGAAGGAGTCGTCAAAGTCGGGGTAGAGGTCGCAGTGCGTCTTGAGGATGCAAATCTCCGGTCCGAGCTTGTCGGCGAGCTCGATGAGCTCCGCGGCGGTGGCCACGTCCGCGGCGACGCAGAGGTTGGTCTTCTTGGTCTCCATCAGGTTCCAGAGGTCCTTGGCGCACTGGTTGGCGGTGAGCTCGGCGCGGGCGGCGTAGGGGAGGCGCTTGGGGGTCTCCGCCGCGCCCATCTCGTTGCCGCTGGCGTTGGGGCCGGTCTGGTTGGCGGCGATGAACGCCTTGACGTCCTGCACGAGGTCCGCGGACATCTTACCCTCCTTCTCGAGGGTCTTGAGCACCCTGGAGAGGGGGAGGACGGCGTGGAGGCGGAGGTTGTTGCTCTCGAGCCTGGCCTCGCCGCCTTGCTCGCGGTCGATGAGAACGACGACATCCTTAACCTTGAGGCCAACCTGGTTGAGGGGCTCGACGGTCTCCATGACGGAGGCGCCGGAGGTGACGAGGTCCTCGACGACGAGGCAGGTCTGTCCGGCGGAGAAGGCGCCCTCGATGGCCTTCTTGGTTCCGTAGTCCTTCACCTCCTTGCGCCTCATGAGCATCGGGCAGTCGTTGTTCAGGCTCATGCACGTCGCGATGGGGAGGGCGGTGTAGGGCACGCCGCACATGTTGTCGAACTCCGCGCCGTTCGCCTTGAGCACGTCCCACATGCACCCGGCGACGGAGGCGAGCACGTCGGGGTAGGACACGATCACCCGGAGGTCGATGTAGATGGGGCTCATGATGCCGGACTTGAGCTTGAACTCGCCAAACTTGACAGCCTCGATCTCGTGCAGGCGCAGGATGAGGGCGTCGATCTTCTCCTCGTTGACGGCCATGGCTCTCGGTCGGTTCAGTGAGGACGATACGCGGACGGTGCGTGTGCGGTAGGTGCGGGCTCGGGTTGAGCGAGCGGCGGTGGTGAACGAGGGGCTCGCGTGTGTCGCGCACCTCATGCAGTGGGCGGCGGCGAAGCGCTTTTCATCTGAAGTTTGAAAAGAGCAAAAGATCGGCGGCTGTTCGACGTATTTCCGTATTTCCTCCGTATGCCTTCGTAGTATAATCTTAGCTTAACCATAATAAACACCCTTGTTCTGACTGGCTTTATGTGGTTTGCTGTTTCCTCGGACCCGACAACTACGACAACTAAGAGTTACGAGACTGCTAACAACGCCCACTTCGTCCGCCCGCATGACCACGCGCGAGGCTTCCCACGCCGGTTCGTGGTACTCCTCGGATCCCTCGCGTCTCTCCCGGGAGCTGGACGGCTTCCTCGACGCCGCCGGGACGCACGGGAGCACTCCACGCGCGCTCATCGTCCCGCACGCCGGGTACTCCTACTCGGGTGCAGCCGCGGCGTGGGGGTACAAGAACGTCGACGCCCGGGCCGGGATCAGGCGCGTGTTCCTCCTCGGTCCGTCGCACCACGTCTTCCTCCGTCGGTGCGCGCTGAGCAAGTGCGCCACGTACGCCACCCCGCTCGGAAACCTCGCCGTGGATACAGGCATCTACGACGAGCTACGCGCCACCGGGCACTTCGTCGACATGGACGTCGACGTCGACGAGGCGGAGCACTCCCTCGAGCTCCACCTCCCGTACATCTTCAAGTGCTTCGAGGTGGAGGAGCCGGAACACCAACGACCGACGCTGGTGCCCATCATGGTCGGCTCCCTCAGCCAGGAAGCGGAGGCGACGTACGGAACGATACTGGCCCCGTACCTGGACGACGACGCAAACTTATTCATCGTGTCCAGCGACTTTTGCCACTGGGGCGAACGGTTCGGGTACCGGCCGTGGGACGAACACAGGACAGACGTGCGGGTACACCAGCAGATCGAGGAGATGGACCGAGCGGGGATGCGGATCATAGAGAGCAAGGACGCCGACGCGTTTGCGGCGTACCTGAAAAAGACGGGGAATACAATCTGCGGCCGGCACCCCATCGGCGTGCTGCTGCAGACGTTACGTAAGAGCGGTGGGTTCGATAAGACCCGGGTGGAGTTCACGAGGTACGAGCAGAGCAGCGCGGCGATGGGGTGGAACGACAGCAGCGTGTCGTACGCGTCCGCGGTGGTGTTCCGAGACGCGTAGTAAAGGTAGCTAAACGGCGATTGACATTTTACAATCCTAGGACTTCTTGAAGAAGCTGTGAAGTGACCTCTGCGCGCCTCCCGCTCCCGGGCTCGGTTTCGCGCGCTTGACCCCACCGGGCTGAACAGTGGTGGGCGTCGTTTCACCCAGCCGTTTCTCCCCGACGGTATCGTCCTTGCCCTCGGCGGGTGAGTCTCGTTTGACAGTCGAGTCTCCTCGTTTGTTGGCCGCCGCGCTGAACAGTTTCACGACGTCGCCCGCGTCCTTCTGCGCTACCCTCTTGGTCCGCTCGCAGCAGGACGGATCCTCGAAGTCCCCTTTGTTGATCTTGGTGCTCACCGGGTACCACTTCATGTCCGTCTCGCCGTACGGCTTCAGCACACTGGAGTGGTCGTCGTGTGATCCCTCGAGCCACGCGGCGACGTCCGTTTCGGATCGAAGCACGGCGGGCATCCTGTCGTGTAGCCATCGCAGGGGCTTGGACGCCGTCACGGTGATTATGGTCACCGTGACGAGCTCCCCGCCGTCGCCGCCTTTCCATCGATCGTACAGCGCCGCGCAGCGAAGCACGTCGCCCTCGGACTCGCCGCCACCGCCGTCCAGGTGGAGGTAATACGGTTGCTTCACCTGCGAAGCACCGGCTTTTTCCATCGCCCACTCATAAAACCCGTTGAGCAGCACCACCCCTCGACGGCGCTGGAGGAGCCGGCTGAACACGCCCTTCTCCGCGATCGTCTCGCTCCTCGCGTTGAACATCCTGTAGAAGTCCACCTTCGCCGCTTTGTCCGTGTACGACGGCACGAGCCCGAACCTCATGGTCTCCACCACTCGACCGCTCGATGACGTCTCACCCGGACCGGCTACCCTGAGCACCGCGAGGGATGCGCCGGGTGAAGCGTTATATCGGGGCGTGTATTGCTCACGGTTCACCCACGGGACATCCGCCGCGACCTGGTGGGCCCCGAGGGTGGACCTCACCCTGCCGCACATGACGAGTGCGTGACACGTCACTGTGAAGAACTGGAAAACCAAGAATTCTTTTACTTTGTCTGTAACTCATCACTGTAGCGCTACGCTATTGGGCCCAGTGGAAAGACGGCGTCGCCCCGTGCCAGTTCTCCACGTTCACCCGCAGCCTCTTCACGCACGGGCTCACGTCCACGTCGTCGCACCGTAGCCCGTCGAACTTCTCCGCCGTGCTGAGGCTCCACACCTCCTTCATCTGGTCGTAACACCGCGGCCACTTGGGCCGGTTGGGCCTCACCGCGAACGTGCTCACCTCCCCTATGTGCTCCATCAGGTTCCACTTGTACACCAGCACCTTCCGTCCCAGCGTGTGCGACCTCACGTCCTCACGCTTCCCCTCCACCCACTCGCGCCACAGTATATCCGGCGGTTGCCTCGACACGTGCGTCGCGAGATACTCGGCAAACGGATTCAGATCAACCCGCCGCATCACCACCCCGTTCATGCCGTAGCTGAACCGAACCCCGAGCCACTGCGGGTACACGGCGTCCGCCTTATCCACCAAGTAAGTCAGCGCCTGCATCGTACCCTCGCACGACCGAAAGTCATCCTCCATGAACATGAAATAGGAAGCCGACGCCGCCGGGCCGGTGTCGCTCGCGGCGACGTCCAGGAGCGTGGCGAGATCCGCCGTCTGCTGCCGCACCGCGTGCCCGGGTATGTTCCCGGGGTTGTGAAGGTCGTCGGGATCCGGTTTATTCGGCGTCGGGTCCCCGTACGTCCCGGGGCTGTCCACGAACTGGAGGTAGGCGGCGGCTTTGGCGGCGAACTCGTCCTCCGTCGCGGAGCCTTTTTCAAATCGCGCTCGGACCTTGTCGAAAACCTCGTGCCGCCCGGGCTTGGTGTTCATGACGACGACGCGGACCCTGCGGAACAGCGGGTGGTGCGTGCCGTCGGTCTCGGTCTCGTCCGGGAGCTCGTCCAGGAGGGTCTCGAGGGTCTCCGTGAGGTAGTCGGCGTCTCCCGCCCTCGGCGCGGTGGGCACGCCGACGACGAGCCACGGATCGGTCACCGCGCCGATGGACTTACCCGCGCTGGAGCCCCCGCGCCGGGCCTTGCGCATCTTCTTCCCCCGCGCTGCCCACGCGTCCGTGTCCTCGTCGCCGTCGCCGAGGTGGCGGTCCTTTCGTACCCGACGCAGGTTCTGGCCCGATCGCGTGAGCATCGACTCCACGGCGCGTATGTCCTCCTGCGCGGTGTTCCACGCGTTCTCCGCCAGGTCCATCGCGCCCGTGGGTCGCGCCCGGTCCAGCATCTCCTTCCGGCTCATCCACCCGTCGGTAGAGTACCGACGCGAGGGTTGAACCCGTCTCGTCGTGACGCCCGTCGAATCCCCCCGACCGAACAGCATCCAGTACAGGAGAGCCACCAACGCGAGGTTGGCGAGCACCAGCCGCGCGACGCGCCGGGTGTCCTTACGTTTCTGCTTGCCCGCGACGCCGGGACCCGCGCCGCGCGTCGAGCGGCGGGAGCGCCCCTGCAGCTCGCTGGGCAGCAGGGGCATCCGAGCAGGGGCGTGCCGATCTAAGTGACGAAAC
>Ga0209425_10005856_pt1 | contig 11929 bp, 10 predicted proteins | sample COG_05_FD_184749 | JGI IMG/M metagenome (GOLD analysis project Ga0209425, IMG submission 184749) | Pelagic Microbial community sample from North Sea - COGITO 998_met_05 (SPAdes) (version 2) | ecosystem: Environmental > Aquatic > Marine > Neritic zone/Coastal water | place: Helgoland, sampling... | reverse complement strand
CAATATTACACGGGCTCTTTTGTCAGCAAATAGAGGGCATTTTGGTTCCTCAATGTCATTAGTTGAAATATTGAGGGTTCTTTATGATGATATAATATTTTTTGATCATAAAAATCCTAAAAATGAAAAAAGAGATAGGGTTATTTTAAGTAAAGGACATGGCTGTTTAGCATTGTATTCAATTCTGGCAGATAAAAATTTTTTTAATGTTAAGGAGTTTGATAATTTTTTAAAATTAGAGTCTATTCTTGGTGGACACCCTGAAAATGAAAAAGTTCCAGGTGTTGAAGCATCAACAGGTGCTTTAGGGCACGGCTTACCAATAGCAGTAGGTATGGCTTTATCATTAAAATTAAAGAAAAGTAATTCTAAAGTTTATGTGATACTTGGTGATGGTGAGTTAAATGAAGGCTCCAATTGGGAAGCTATGATGTCCGCAAAAAAACATAAATTGAACAATTTGAAAATTATAATTGATTATAATAAAATACAATCGTACGATTTTGTAAAAAATGTTGTTGATTTAGAGCCTTTAAATAAAAAGTTTAATAGTTTTGGTTTTGATGTTTCGGAAGTAAATGGTCATAGTATTTCAGAATTAAAGAAAAATTTTTTAAAATTTAAAAAACAAAAAATCAATAAAAGTTCAATTACAATCTGTCACACAATAAAAGGAAAAGGTTTTGAGGTTGCTGAAAATAATCCAAATTGGCATCATAGAAATAGTTTTACAGAGGATGAAAAAAAAATGATCTATAAGAGTATACTTTAATGAGAAAAAAGTGTTTAGATACAATCTACGAGCTTGCAAAAAAAAATAAAAAAATTATTTTTATTGGCTCAGACCTTGGACCTAATGTTTTAGACAGCTTTAAAAAAAAATTCCCAAATAGATTTTTTATGGAAGGTGTGTCTGAACAATCAATTATTGGTATTGCAGCAGGAATGGCTATGGAAGGTAATATTCCTTTTGTAAATACAATTTCAACTTTTCTTACAAGACGATGTTATGAACAAATTGTTATCGACTTATGTTTACACAATCTACCTGTTAAACTAGTTGGTAATGGAGGTGGTTTGGTTTATGCCCCACTGGGACCCACACATCAAGCTATAGAGGATTTGTCAATTATGAGAGTTATTCCCAACATGTCAATTGTGGCACCATGTGATGAGGTAGAAATGGAAATGTTAGTAAGAGATTCTGTTAAACTTAAATCACCACTTTATATTAGAATTGCTAGAGGTGGGGAAGAAATAATTAGTTCAAAAAAAGAAAATTTTAAAATTGGTAAAGGAATTTTAAAAAAAAAACCTGAAAAAATTCTTTTTATTTCTACTGGAGTCATGACACAAAGAACATTGATGGCTGCAAAAGAAATAGAAAAAAAAGGTTTGAAATGTGGTGTGCTACATATGGCAACAATAAAACCACTTGATAAAAAGATTCTAAGTTTTTGGATTCCCAAAGTTGAAAAAATCATTACTGTCGAGGAAAATATCTTAGCTGGTGGATTTGGATCTAGTATTTTAGAATTTACATCTGAATATTTTCCAAATCATGTAAACAAAATATCTCGAATGGGGCTACCAGATAGATTTGTTGATAAATATGGTTCTCAAGACGAGCTATGTAACGATAATGGTCTTGCAGTTAAAAATATTTATAATTTAGCAAAAAACACTCTAGGAATTTAATATATTTATCTAAATAAAAGCAATAGATTATAAAGAATTTATTAAATAAGTTGTTGTTATAATAACTTTTTATTGGTATTTGAATATTCAATGATAACTGAAATAGATCTAGCTAAAGAGTTACTTACTATCCAGGATCCATACTTCCCTTCAATTAATAAAAATATAGTAGACACTGGAAGAGTTAGAGGGATTAATATTTATAAAGATCATATTAATATTCTAATTGAAAATGATAAAGATAATTCAAATTCTAGAACTGAAGAAATTAAAAATAGCATCAAAAATCACCTTGATGAATTTTTAAATATTACAAAAGTAGAAATAGATGTAACTGATTTTACTGGGCAAAAAAGTGAAGTTTCTCAACTTTTAAAAATGTCTCAAGTTGATGATAAAAAAAAAGTCTCAGATAAATGGAATATGGATAGTCATAAATTATTTTGGCATTTGGATAGAGTTGAAGCTTGGCAAAAAGGGGAGAGAGTTGCACCTCTTCATATTGATATGGGAATATCAAATGGTTGTAATATGGGATGTACTTTTTGTTATGGAGTGATTCAAAATAGATCAGGGTTTGGAACAAACCAGAAAAAAATTTATCATATGCCTACTGAAGCTGTAAAAAGAACTTTTTCAGATGCAAAAGAAATAGGAGTACGTTCCATAGCTCTAATAGGAGAAGGTGAAAATACACTTCACCCTGATTTTTATGAAATATTAGATTACGGTAGAGAAATAGGTTTAGATTTAAGTTTAGCAACAAATGGAATAAAATTAGATCATAATAAATTAGATACAGTTTTAAATAGTTTGAAGTGGTATAGAATAAATATAAGTGCAGGGACCGAAGAAACATTTATGAAAATTCATAGAGTGCCTCAAATGAAAAGAGTTTTAGCTAACGCAGCTGCTCTTTCTAATAGAAAAAAAGAAACAAATTCTAAGTGTACTATTGGATTTCAGATGGTGGTTACAAAAGATAACATGAAAGATATTGTTCCTTTAGCAAAGCTAGGTAAAGAGTGTGGTGTAGACTATTTGGTAGTAAAGCCTTGCTCAGACACCTATGATAATAGATTGAATGCTCCACATGGAGAATATTTAGAGATTTTAAATACCTTTAAAGAAGCTGAGTCTTATTCAAATGAAGATTACACTGTAAGTATTAAGTGGAAGAAAGCACTTAATGGTGGATGGAAAGACTATGGCTCTTTTGGATGCCATGGAACCCAGTTTATACTTGGTTTAAGTGGAACCGGAAATTTATTTCCTTGTGGACATTGGTTTAATGAAAGAAAGGATGAGTTTTTAATGGGAAATGTGGTTGAAAAATCATTTAAAGAGATTTGGCAAAGTGAGAGATACTGGGAAGTTCAAGATAAAATTAGAAAACATGTAAATGTTAATAAAGACTGCGAATCAAATTGTAGACAGCATTATGTTAATAGATTTTTAGCTTTTGACGGCCAAAATTCTATTGATAAAATTAAAGAAGAGTACAAAGAACATATAGCAAAAAGACCAAATCACATAAATTTTATATAAATAAACCTAGTTAATGAAGATTTTAATAATTGGATTAAGTGGATGCTTTGGCACTGAGTTTAAAAATTTATGCCTAAACAATAATATTAACCTTTTAGGTTTTAAAAGTTCAAAACTAAATATTCTGGATTATAAATTATTAGAAAAAAAAATAAAAAAAGAGAAGCCGAGAGTGGTAATTAATTCTTCAGCAATTGTAGGAATAAATCAATGCGAAGAAGAGTATTCAAATGCATTTTCAGTTAATTCAATTGGAGCACTTAATCTTGCAAAAATTTGTGAAAAAATGGGAATTATATTAGTACAAACAAGCACCCATGCAGTTTTTGATGGAAAAAGAAAAAAAAGCTATTGTGAGGAAGATTTGCCAAGACCAAATAATGTATATAGTGGTACAAAATATTTATCTGAATTATTTGTAAGTTCTATTTGCAAAAAATTTTATGTCATAAGGTTTCCAACGTTATTTGGTAAAAGAAGCAATAATCAAAAAGGTTTTGTTGATAAGGTGTATGTTGCATTAAAAGAAAATAAAACTTTAAAAATAGCAACAGATAAAATCGACTCCCCTACATATGCAAAAGATGCAGCCAAAGCATTAATAGAGATTATTAAAAAGAAAAAAAAATTTGGGACATATCATTTGGCTAATGAAGGTAAAATAAGTTTTTATACTTTTGTGAATGAATTAAAAAAACTTTTAAATTCAAAAAGTTTAATTATAAAAGCAAAGGATGAAGAATTTGTATCAGTTGGTTTTAAACCATTAAAAACATCAATAGTTTCAAAAAAACTAAAAAAAATGAGAAATTGGAAAATAGCATTAAAAGAATATGTTGATGAAATTAATTAACATTAAATGAAAAGGTTTTTTAAAAATAAATCCAAATGCTCTATATGTAAGAGTAAAAATTTATTAAAGATAATAGATTTAAAAAAATTCCCAATAACAGGTATATATATTAAAAAAAAAATTAAAAAAGAATTTCCATATTATATTGATCAAAATCTAAAGCTATGTAAGGGATGTGGACATTTACAATTAGGAAAGTTTGTCTCCCCAGAGCTATTGTACAATAATCTTTATTCGAATAGGACATCAGAAAATCATTTATCTGCAAATGGAATTAATTTTTTTAAAAGCTTTTTATATGAAGTGACTAAAAAAAAAAAATTTGGTAATTTGTTAGAAGTAGGGTGTAGTGATATTAAATTAATTGAAAGTCTAAAAAATAATTTTAATCATTTATATGGTATAGATCCAATTTGGATATCTAAGGTCAAGCCTAAAGATAAGAAATTTACTATAATTGGTGATTTTGTTGAAAAAATAGACTTTAAAAAAAAAATTATAAATAAAATTGATATATTTATTTCTGCTCATAATCTTGAGCACATAGAAAACCCTTTAGATATGTTAAAAACAATCTTAAAAACTGCCGATAATAAAACTATTTTTTTTATCGAAGTACCTGATGCAGATATAATGATTAAAAATTTAAGGTTTGATCAAATCTTTCACCAACATTATCATTATTTCAATTTAAACTCATTAAATAATCTCATTATTAGCTTGGGTTGCAAAATAATAAAAAAAAAAATTAATCCTAATTTTTGGGGTGGTTCTATTTTAATAGCTTTTAAAAAAAATAACAGTATTAAGAAAAGAAAATTAACTAATAATTATTCTTCAATTAAAAAAAAAATTATTAATAATTATAAAAGATTTAAAATTAAATATAAAAAATTAAATAATCTAATATTAAAAAAAAACATAAATGCAGGTTATGGAGCTGGGCAAATGGTCCCCTCTTTTGCTTATCATTTAAAAAATGATTTAAGTTTTATAGATTACATAGTTGATGATAATAAAAAAAGAGAAGGAGAAAAATACCCTTTTTTAAAAACAAAAATAAAATTTTTTAAAAAAAATCTAGTATCTAAAAAATTTTTTTTGATTACAGCACTTGATGGTATTGGACCCATAAGTAAAAAGTTAAAAAAAAATGGGGCTTATTTTATTAATCCATTAAAATGATATATAATTTAGGTATTAATATTAAAAATTATAGACTATTTAACCTAAATTTTATTAAATCAATAACAGTCTTATATAATTGAGTTAAATTAAAAATATTTGAACTACCAGCTTTTCTTTCATTTAATTTTAAAGTTCTTGTTTCGAAATTATTACTTATTGATAATAATTTTATACTTAGTTCAGCCATCCAAAATTGACTTTTTGATTTGATACTAATTTTTTTGAGGTGTTTTTTTTTAACAAGAAATAGGCTGTTGTAATAAGAAAAATTTAAATTAAAAATAAAATTTACTATAACTGTAAAGCTGTGAGATACGAATTTTCTAAAATAGTTTCTTTTCATTAAATGCTTTGTGTAAATAAAATCAAAATCAGAATAATGTTTTAGCATTTTGATAATTTCTTTATATTTAAGATTATCATCTGATGGTAACCACCAAATAAATTCTTTTTTAGAAAACTTAATACCCTTCTGTATTGACTCACTTAAACCTATATTAATTTTATTATTAATTATTCTTATATTAATATTTTTTTTTTTAATTTTTTTTAACTTTGCTAAACTTTCATCAGTACTGCAATCATTGATAAAAATTATTTCATAATCTTTAAGTTTAAGTAAATTAATTGCATAAGATAGGTTCGCATATGTTCCATCAAGATTTAGAATTTCATTATATACTGGGATTATTATTGAAATAGACATTCAAACTAAATTATTTATTAAAACTATTTTTATTTAAGCATTTTAATATTTGATTAGTTTTATATATCTTTTTTATAGCTTATAAACCTCTAATAAATTTTTTCTAAGTTTTATTTTAATAAAATGATAAGAATTATTAGTTAATAATTTTAAAGTTATAATATTATATTTAATAATTAATTAAAATTACTTTTTTAAAATTGAAATAACAAATTATGTTTATAATTAAAAATTTACAAAATTTTTTGAATTTGTTTTTAAGCTTACCTCGATTTGCTAAAATTATAATTGTATTATTAAACGACGCCTCATTGTGCACAATTTCTCTTTGGTTTGCATTTTACTTAAGATTAGATGAATTTCTCTCTATGAGAGGAAATATTTTATTTGCTGCGCTAATATCTATTTTTATTTTATTGACTGTTTTTTGGCTTTTTGGATTATATCGTACAGTATTTAGATACTCAGGAAAATATGCATTAACTTCTATTACTTTTGCAATTGGTACATATGGATTAATATTTTTTTCAATAATTGCAATATACGGTATAACAGAAGTTCCAAGATCAATAGGAATAATACAGCCCTTAATTCTTTTCTTTGTTATTGCAGCTTCAAGATTATTGGTAAGATATTTTTTCAAGAATAATTATTTATCAAAAAATAAATCTATTAATATACAACGTGCACTTATTTATGGAGCTGGAAGTGCTGGAAGACAAATATTTTCATCATTAGAAAATAATAATCACATAAAAGTAATTGGTTTTATTGATGATGATCTTTTATTGCAAGGTCAGGTTATTCAGGGAAAAGATATATTTTCTGTAAAAAATTTATCCATACTTATAAAAACAAAAAAAATTAATCTAATTCTTTTAGCGATGCCATCAGTTAATAGAAATAAAAAAATAAATATAATTAGAAATATTAGTAAGCATTCGGTAACTGTTAGAACACTTCCTAGTATAAATGATCTAGTTGAAGGTAAAGTCTCTTTCTCAGATATTCGAGATTTAGATGTAATAGAAATTTTGAATCGTGAAATGGTTGTTCCTGAAAATCATTTACTAAATAAAACTATTAACAATAAAAATGTTTTAATTACAGGAGCTGGAGGATCTATAGGGTCTGAATTGTCAAGACAAATTATAAAATTAAAACCTGCTAAATTAATATTAGTTGAAATAAATGAGTACTCTCTTTACAAAATTAATCAAGAATTAGAAGAAATAAAAAAAAAATTAAATATTAATCAACAACCTGAGTTAATTCCCTTATTAGCTTCAGTAAATGATGAGTCTAAGATTTCTAAAATTTTTAAAATATACAAACCAGATACACTTTATCACGCAGCAGCTTATAAACATGTATCAATAGTTGAAGAAAATATTTGTGAAGGTATAAAAAATAATGTTTATGGAACTTTAGTAATAATCAAAGCTGCAATATCTGAAAAAGTTTCAAATTTTGTATTAGTATCAAGTGATAAAGCTGTGAGGCCAACAAATATTATGGGAGCCACAAAACGTATTGCTGAACTTTGCTTATTAGCATTAGCCAAAAATTCTAGGAATGTAAACACTAAATTATGTACAGTACGCTTTGGAAATGTTTTAGACTCATCAGGGTCAGTAATTCCAAAATTTAAAAAACAAATTCTTGATGGTGGCCCCATAACACTGACTCATAAAGATGTAACAAGATATTTTATGACTATTTTAGAAGCATCACAATTAGTGATCCAAGCAGGAGCCATGTCGAAAGGTTCAGATGTTTTTGTTCTTGATATGGGAAAACCTGTGAAGATAAAAGAATTAGCGGAAAGAATTGTTAAACTTTCAGGTTTATCGATATTAGATCAAAATAATCCTGAAGGAGATATTAAAATTGAGATTATAGGTCTCAGGCCAGGTGAAAAGTTGTATGAAGAACTTTTAATTGGAAATAATCCTGAGAAAACTTTACATCCAAAAATTATGAAGGCCAATGATTCTTTTATTCCTTGGGAAGATTTAGAGGAAAAATTAATAGATTTAAAAAAGTGTATAAATGAAGAGGATGTGTTTAGTCTTATTAAAATTTTAAAAAAACTAGTTAAAGATTTTAAAGGTGATCATATAATAACTGATCGTCTATTTTTAGATAAAGAAATAAATCAGAAAAATAATCTGGAAAAAGTTGAAATTGCAAAAAAATAATTAAAAAAAATGACTAATTAAACCTACATCTATAATATGAGAAATAACATAGTGCAGTCAAATAAATCTAAATTACCATTGTTGTTTTCTTTAGTTATTCCATTATTAATTTCAGGCCCTTTTTTGCCAGATTTAATAGTTTCATTATCATCTATATTTTTTTTATATTATTTGATTAAAAATGAAAAAATTTATAGGTTTAATGTATTTCCTATTAAAATTTTTTTAATTTTTTATTTATCTATAATTTTATCATCTTTACTTTCAGAAAATATTTTTTTTAGTTTAAAAACTAGTCTATTGTACTTTCGATTTGTAGTTTTTGCTTGTTTAATTTGGTTTTTGATTGATGAAGAAAAATCTATCTTAAATTATTTTTATTATTTACTGGTAATTTCTTTTTCAATTTTATCTCTTGATGCTTACTATCAATATTTCAATCAGGTAAATTTTTTAGGTCTTTCACCATTTGAAAATAATAGAATCTCATCTTTATTTGGTAAAGAATTGATTTTAGGATCATATTTGACACGTTTGTTTCCACTTTTATTTGCATTATTTGTCATAAGAAAAAATAAAAAAACTTTTGAGATTTGGTACATCGGAGTCTTATTTATAGCTGTAGACGTATTAGTTTTCATAACTGGAGAACGAACTGCTTTTTTTTTATTAAATTTATCAACTATATTTATCATATGTTTAATTAAGGACTTTAAAAAATTTAGAATATTCACTTTCACTATAGGTATAATTTTTTGTTTAATTTTAGCCTTCAGTGAGTCGCAATTACAAAATAGGATGATAAGTGGCCCATTAAAAAGTATGGGCTTGAGTGAGGTTTCTAAAGAAAAATTTATTTTTTCACCCTCACACGATAGTTTGATTAGAACTGCATTTAAAATGTTTTTGGATAAACCAATTTTAGGACATGGTCCAAAAATGTTTAGACTAAAATGCTCTGATCCAAAATATGTAGTTGGCAATAATAACTGTTCCACACATCCACATAATTTTTATGCACAATTGCTAGCAGAAACAGGAGTAACTGGTTTTAGTTTTTTAGCTTCTATTTTCTTTTATATTATTTTTTGTTTTACTAAACAAATTAAATCTATTTTCTGTAAAGAAACAAGATATTTAGATGATTATCAAGTTTGTTTATTAGGAGGAATCTTAATTACTGTATGGCCTTTTGTTCCAAATGGAAATTTTTTTAATAATTGGCTGTCGATAGTTTATTTTTTACCAGCTGGTTTTTATTTACAATCAATTTTTAAAAAATGAAATTTAGTTTTTTTGCCACTGTTCTTTTTGGTATTCGACAAAAATATATAAAATTATAAATAGCACTGTAATAACTAAAACAATCAATGTATATTTATAGTTTAGATTTGACTCCGCTACTATCTGAAAATTTTTGAAATTAACCATTTTAAAATCATCTTTAAAAATAGAAGATTTCATAAATGATTCATGTAATTTTTGCACCTCAATTTTGGAATTATCAATATTAGCTATTTGTCTTTTAAGATCTAAAATTGTACTTTTTATTTCTAATTGAGTTTCGAGATACTCATTCCCGATTATGTTTTGATAAAGATAATTTTCTAAATTATATTTTTTAATTTCTTTTTTATTTTTTTTTATTTCTGCTAATAAAATTTCTAGTTTTTCCTCATTATTTGATATCATGCCTTTTAATTCCTTAATTGCAGTATCGGCATTTCCTTCAAAAAATTTTTTTGAACTTAAAAAATTATCTAACAATACTCCTCTGACAAATTTTTCACTATTCTTATTTGTTTCTAAAATATAATTTTTCCATTTTTTTTTATCTTTAACTCTCCTAGATTCGAGCGTTATTAGGTCAGAGTTTTGCGCTGGATAAATAGTAAAATACTTTGAAAGAATTAAATTTTCATTTTCATTTAATATATCTTCAAATTTAATACTATCGATATTTTTTAAATATGTGAAATAAATTTCATATAGTTGTCTTGGTTTTATGGTCTTAAAGTCTTTTTCATTAATACTTGGCATTGTAGTATTTAATTTATTTTTTTCATTAAAAAGCAATACATCACTATTATAATCTTCAAAATAAGATGTTCCACTAGTTAACGGTATAAACTGAAAAGATATTTTAAAGTTTTTTTCATCATTAGCAACCTGATAAGCAAAAAATGATATTGGGATTATTAAAGCTATAATTATCAAGAATTTTTTTTTATATAGCAATCTCAAAAAATCAAGTATATCAATTTCTGGATTTAAACTTGTATTTGTCATTTTTGGTTAGTTTTATTAATTAATATTAATATAAGGTGATTAAATATATCTAATTTATTATTTATTCAAATATTTAATTTGTTTATACGTATTTGCTTTACAAAATATATATTAGCTATTATATGAATGTGCCTGGTGATTATTGCGAAAGTGTAATACCCGATCCCATTCCGAACTCGGAAGTCAAGACTTTCAGCGCCAATGGTACTTTGTCTTAAGACACGGAAGAGTAGGACATTGCCAGGCAATCTTTTCTAATGAAAAATATCATTTTAGTAACTGGTGGAGCTGGGTTTATTGGTTCAAATTTAATAGAGCATCTTTTAAAAAAGACTAATAAAAAAATATTAAGTTTAGATAATTACTCAACTGGATCTAAAAAAAATCATATAAAAAATAAAAGGGTAAAATATTTAGAAGGTAATACATGGAGTATAAAAAAAAATTTATCAAAATATACAAAAAAAATTCATTCGGTATTTCATTTTGGTGAGTTTGCAAGAATTTACCAAAGTTTTAAAGAATTTGATAAATGTTATGACTCTAACTCAATAGGAAGTAAAGCAGTTTTAAAATTTTGTTTAGATAATAAAATTAAATTAATTTATTCTGCAACATCTGCGAGTCTAGGAAATAATGGTAATGACAAAAATCTTTCTCCATATGCTTTTACAAAAGCAAAAAATTTAGAATTATTAGAAAATTTAAAAAATTGGTTTAATTTTAAATATGAGGTAATTTATTTTTACAATGTTTATGGTCCTAGACAAATTGAAAAAGGAGATATGGCTACCGTCATTGGAATTTTTGAATATTCATACAAAAATATGAAACCTTTAACAATCGTAAAGCCTGGCCACCAAACCCGAAGATTTACTCATGTAAATGACACAGTAGATGTGTGTTTTGAAGCTTGGAAAAAAAATAAATGTTGTCACTATAGCATAAGTCACAAAAAAGCATTTTCAATTAATGAAGTAGCAAAAATGTTTAAATCTAGAATAATTTACCTAAAAGCAAGGCCTGGAGAGAGATATGCGTCTGCATTAACTAAAATTTCTCAAAATAACAAAATAATTCGTAAATTTGGAAAAATAAATTTGAAAGATTATATAACATCGTTTATTAAGAATGAAAATTTATGAAAATAAAAAGTTCTTTAAAATCTATAAAAAAAAGAGACCTTAACTCAAAGTTAGTTAGAAGAAGAGGTAGAGTCTACGTGATTAATAAAACAAACCCAAAGTTTAAAGCAAGACAGAAGTAATTTTTATGGATCATGAAAACCATAAAAATACCTGGAACAATTTTACAAAATTTGTGTTGTGGGGAACGGTCGCAGTTATAGGTGTTTTAGTTTTAATGGCAATATTCTTACTGTAAGATTAATGTATGAAAATTGTTTCTATTTTAGAAAATCAAAAAATTGAAAAAAGAATAGCAATT